>Ga0247774_1000045_pt1 | contig 53489 bp, 65 predicted proteins | sample UWRJL001104B6_FD_179933 | JGI IMG/M metagenome (GOLD analysis project Ga0247774, IMG submission 179933) | Plant litter microbial communities from Arlington Agricultural Research Station in Wisconsin, United States - UWRJ-L001-104B-6 | ecosystem: Environmental > Terrestrial > Plant litter >...
GTGGGGTGGTTTGGGGTGGGGGGAGGGGGGGGGGGGGGGGGGGGTGATATATATACACACGCATCCTACGTGGCAGATGAAAACTTACTGGGCAAGGTGGTATGTTGGCGTTAGATACTCCCACAGCTCAAGAATGACTTGATGATACCACGCCTTATTGGGGAACAACCAACCATATACAAAATGCAATACAAACATTCACCTGACGAAGTGACAGGTTCAGTAGTACCTTTGTGGTTTATTTTCAAGGTATCTGGGACCTCCCTAATTTTGCTGGTTTCAAGGCAAAACCCGTCTCCCCTTCTATTGTCATCCAGGTCATTAAGTACCGGCCTCCGCAGCTGTTGAAGACTGCAGGCCAGGATGCTTCTGCCGGAGCTGCCGGAGCACAAATGAATTATTTACATCGAAGGCATGTCGCGGATTCGCCTGGACCTTTAGTGGTGGAACATTCGAACGGCCTGCTCGACGAAGACGATGCCCATCTCATCGGCCGCGGCAAAGACGGCGGGATCGTTGACGCTACCGCGGGGCGCGGCCACATACTTGGCGCCCGAACGGGCGGCACGGTAGACATTGTCGGAGAATGGGAACTGCGTGCACGTGACGGATTAGTACCACAGAGCCAGAAATTCTGGGCCAAATGAGTAAACATACAAAGGCATCACTTGACACGACCACGTCGGTCAACTTGCTCAGCCATTCCTTCTTCTCTTCCTGGCTGAAGGAAGGCGGCACCTCCTCGAAGAGATTCTCGAAGGAAGCTTTTTCCGGACCGTCTGTCGGAGCCTGGCCACTAACCAGGAGATCAATGGCGTTGTTCTTGTCCGGCTTGCCGACACCCTTCTTCCACTTTAGCGACAGAACACGGGGGTGGTGGCGCATCCACCAGTTGTCCGCCTTGTCGCCAGCGAGCCTCGTGCAATGGATTCTCGACTGCTGGCCGGCGCCCAGGCCAATCACCTGGCCGCCCACTGCATAGCACACCGAGTTGGACTGCGTGTACTTGACGGTAATGGTGGCGACGATGAGGTCCTGAAGCGCCTGCTCGGACAGGGGCCCGCCACTCCGCGGGGTGAAGCTCTTGGCCGAGATGATGGAGTCATTGCGCGGCTGTGAGATGCTGATGCCGTAGACAGTTCGGTTCTCCATCTTGGGTGGCTTGTAGTCGGGGTCTATCTGCAGAATAAGGTAGCCACTCTTGCCGGTGTCCTTGTTGACCTTCTTCTGCTTGAGAATCTCGAGCGCCTCAGGTGTGTAGCAAGGGGCAATGACGCCATCTGACACTTCGCTCTTGATAATGGTGGCCGTGGCCACGTCAACCTCGTCTGAGAGGGCGATCATGTCGCCAAATGAGCTCATGCGGTCGGCTCCACGGGCTCGGGCGTATGCCTGGGCCAGTGGGGATTCGTCCAGTCCTTTGACCGTCGTCACGAAGAAGATCTTCTTCTCTTCCGCCGTAAGGGGAGATGCCACAGCTGCACCGGCAGGCGAGACGTGCTTGAAGGACGCTGCGGCTGGCTTGCCGAGGGCCTCCTTGAGCTCCTTGACCAAGGCCCAGCCATTGAGGGCGTCCAGCATATTGATGCAGCTGGCACCGTGATTGACTACCTTGACGGGCAGTTCCCCTTCCCTCACGTACGCATATGCTGGCTTCATGTGCGGGTTGTTGCCGTAGCGTAGATTCAGCTGCTTGCTTCCATCGCTTGCATACTGGTTCCGGAAGAAATGGGAAATGGCGGCATCGTAGTCGGCTGTGTGCTCGAACGCCTGAAGTGCATAGAGCTTCCTACTGGCATCCGAGATATTTCCGCTCTGGAGCTCTTTGAGGAACTCAGGGTAGTCAGAGGGGTTGGTGAGGATAGTTACGCGTCCGTGGTTCTTGGCCGCAGCCCGAATCAGTGTCACGCCTCCAATATCAATCTCCTCGATGGCTTCGGGAACCGTGACGGCAGGCTTGGCAATGGTCTCCTTGAAGGGGTAGAGGTTGCATATGACAAAGTCAACCTTATTGATATTCTGTTCAGCCAAGTCTTTCTCGTCCGACGCAAGGTCGCGTGCGAGGATCCCGGCATGAACAGCAGGATGGAGCGTCTTGACCCGACCCGAGAGCATCTCAGGGGCTTTGGTGATGGCAGATATGTCCCTATTTGCCCAGATATTAATTTTATTTTCACACCAGTCACACATGCAATTGCTTCTTACTCTACGGGGAATCCGGAGTCGCGAATCATACGCGCAGTTCCCCCGGAGGCCAGGATCCGAACATTTTGTTGGGCGAGGCCCTTGGCCAGATCGAGAAGACCCGTCTTGTCGTAGACCGAGACGATGGCGGTCTGTTGACTGTCGGGCATCTTGACTGTCGGGCTTCCGGGAATATTCTACGTTTAGAGAATACAAAGAAGATAAAGAGAGTCTGCGTGTCGCAAATAAGTTTGAAGCTGTAAAATAAATTTGGCTGGTAGTGAAAAGGTCCTCTGCGACACGGAGGGCCCTACAAAAAGCGCTACATTTAAGATTCCGATTTACGGACGCGGGCTTAACGACTGAAAAAAAATAAAAAATTCAAATTGCATCACCTCATTGCGATCAAATTGTTTACAGGCGGGGTAGCGGGGCACAAACGGGCCAGCGGCGACAGCCATATCTACCCCACCAAAACGCTTTAGTACCCCACCGAACACATCAAGCTCCCAACAGGCACCATCTCCGCGAACACCACGCGGTTTCTTCTGTCTCTATTTTCTTCTGCTGTGGTCGTCCCGACTCCCAAATTCCACGAGTTTCACCGAGTGACAAACTCAACCATCGGATTTGCATAGTACTTGCGGAGACGCCCCTACCGAGCATGGCGTCCTCGGAAAAGGTCACCTCGGCCCTCGGCCATGTAGCCAACATGCCGGAACAAGAGAAACCAGCAGCATACGAGTCGATGCTGCGACGAATTAAGGACCTTTCACACCCACGCGACGTGGCGGCCGACTTGAAAGCTATCACTTCAGGCATGCTCTCGGCCTCTCTCGGCGTCGTAGCCACGCGGACCCTATTCGATGCCCTAGCGGCGACACTTCGCGACCTGAGGAATCCGGATATGTGCATCACGGTTGCGAACCACGCAGTAGGGCTGGTTGGTGCAGGCGACTCTTCGACCTCGGCTTCCAACTTTGTCGACCAGGCGGCCGCGCTACGAGAGATTGTGGCGGGCGCTCACGAGGCCCAGGACGAGTTCGGCGCAGCGGCGCGTGCGCTGGCAGAGATCCCGCTCGACAGCTCACAGCGGAAGGTATCCAACAAAGAGATGGCCCGTATATGGGTGCGTATCGTGCGCAACTACCTCGAGGTGGATGACACGGCGGCGGCCGAGGTGTACATCAACAAGCTCAAGAACATCATGCACACGGTCTCGTCAGAGGACGCTGAGCTGGGGCTACACTTCCAGCTGTCACAGGCACGCATTGAGGACGCCAAGCGCGAGTTTTTGCCGGCGGCGAAGCGATATCATGAGATTTCATTTTCGACGGCCATTGCCGAGGAGGAACGGCTGCATACGCTCGGCGCAGCCATCAAATGCGGCATCCTGGCACCCGCTGGTCCCTTACGGTCGCGGCTGCTGGGTCGGCTATACCGGGACGAGCGGTCAGAGCAGCTTCCCGACGAGTTCTCTATTCTCGAAAAGATCTTTTTCGACCGGCTCCTAACTACCAAAGAGGTGGAGAAGTTTGCGGAGAGCCTGTCGCCGCATCAGCTGGCTGTCACGGCCGACGGTAGCACTGTCCTTACCAAAGCCATCATCGAGCACAACCTCCTCGGCGCCTCGCGGCTGTACGCCAATATCACGTTCGAGGCGCTTGGGAAGCTTCTGGGCCTGGATGCCGAGAAGGCGGAGGAGACTACGGCGCGCATGATCGAGCAGGGGCGGCTAGTGGGTCGAATGGACCAGCTCGAGGGTGTAGTCTGGTTCGAGAAGGGAGAGGCATCAGGTGTCAAAAGCGGCCGCGCCGAGGTCCTCGTGGGAAAGGAAACGAGGCGGTGGGATGCCAATGTCCAGGGCATATCAGAAGAGGTCGAGAATGTGGTTAATGCCCTGCAGCACGAGTTCCCGGTATGTCCCTTGCAGAGTGGTGCGACTTATTGACACAGAAGAGGCATGCTAGACTAACAACCACTATCACAGATCTTCGTGGCCGCAAATTTGGCATCTTAGTCGAGTGGTATGCGAAGGTGTAATCCAGGAACGGGGGCATCTGACGTGTAACAGTAAGAAGTGTGGCGTTTTGGCTTGCAGATAAAAGTCTATAGACGGCAATACACCAACATCCTGGGTCGTTCTAAGGGCCTTTTTTCTTTCAATATTATCCCTCTCCAAAGAGTGTTTTTGCCGTGTCCGTGTATTCCGATTTATTAAAGAAACACACATATCTATTCTTGACCAATACAATCTTTATGTCCCGTGATGCCCGAACCGAGTCTAGTCCAAGTCTTTCTTCCTCACCACTATGTACCCTTGACTCAACACGCCGGGACTGCCTCTCTCTTCGTCAAAATCTCCATCATGCCACTCCTTGCGCCGCCGCCTGCTGTTGGAGATTGTTGTGTTCGCTATCGGGGTCGACTCTTCGCGTATCAAGCGAATGAGCTCGTCTGCGATGAAAGAACCCATCCACTGGTATCCATCCCCCGTCATGTGCAGGCCGTCATCCCAGTACCGCTTGCAGTCCTCGGGGGAAAGACTGTGGTAGGGAATCTTCGATTTGAGGTCGAAGGCGTGGCTAAGACGTAGTTGTTAGCCACAATATTGTGGGGCCTACAGACAGCGAAGGGAAGGCAAAGGGTTTAAGCATACTAATTCCTGGCCTTGTATTCGAGTATCTTCTTGTTCAGTTCATTTCTCCTATTGTCTAGACGTTCTTTCTTTGCCGAGCACTCGGGAACCGTGAGGGCGAGGACCTTGCTGCCGGATCCCAGCGGGACTTCCCAAACCTTTTCAAGCTCGGTGAAAATGCGATCGGCAGGGAAACCGAGGCCTATGTCACTGTGCCGCGGGTGAATCATCGTTAGCTTTCCTTTTCCCAAACAGGGACCTAGTAGCACGCCGCCAGGGACTTACTTTGTGCCGCCAAGGACGATAGTCCATGAGAATCTTGTCCTGGAAGCTATTCTCTCACGTGTTAGGCCACGATATCAATATCCTTGATTCAAGAACGATAAACTGCACACAGCGCTCCAGAGCCAAAGGAGGAAAAGAGTAAAACCTACACTCGTCATTCATCCTAGTCAAGAACCGCGAATTGCAGACCATGTCCCCTGGAACGCCCGACGTCACTATCTTGATCTCCCGACCAGGGAATGCCTCCCTCAGCTTCTCCTCGAGTGTCTCCGAGTACGGCCTGATAAAGGAGCCATATCCGTGGTAGCCCTGGGTCAAGGAGTCGCCGAAGCAGAGGACGTAGAGTGGAGGAGTCATCTTCTGATGTTTCGTCCGACTCTCCCGGCAGGTTACGAGTGCTGTTCGTTTCGCCCAGGACTTGGGGTAATAAAAATTGCTGTCGATCTTAGGGTGTAAATCGAGGCATTAATAGGAGAGGCGGATGATGCGAAAACTTGTTGGTAATAATCAGCTTTCTTTGATGTTTACAGGCTTGCGGTATGTTGACATCGACGAGACGTGAACAAGGCTGAGTGGCAGGAAGTGTAATGTGGGGGCAATTGCGGGGTGCTCCAAGCAAATTGCCTCATGATGGATCAGTGGCCCGCAAAATGGGGAATCCCATCCCAAAGACGTTCCGGCGTCGAAGGGCAGTTCTTCGTCAACAAAATGTTAATTCTACTATATAATGATGTTGGCCGAATTTCGTGAAAAAATTCTATATTCTATTGAGCGTTGATTCTAAGGCATTGATATTGATATTTCATACACCATGACTACTACCAGCTGCGGCAGTGCCGCTCCATCCAGCCTGTAGAAACTGACTTCTTTCGCGCAGAGATTTCCAGCCGGATGTTGTGGTCTATATGAGATGTAATTTGTACGTTCCAGGGTAGCGCTGTCCGAGGTTCTTGCACCAGGAATGGATATCCCTCGCGTTAGTTATCTTTCATTTAAACTTTCAATGCCCAGCTCCAACTTCCACCCTCCTCCCAGGCTCCCAATAATCCAGGCTTTCCTTGATCACAACCCAATACCGTAATCTCACCGTCTCCTCTACGGCCGTCGCTAAGTCATCTACTCTGAACGCCTCCTCTAGCACCTCCTCGCTCTTTCGTATCCGCTCGTCATTGACACGGCGCACCTCCTGCAGATCTTTCTCGGTGTGCGCGTCTTCAATAGACTCGCGTGCCTCCATGACCTCAACTAGCAGCTCAGGGTCCTCGACCTTGGCTCGCTCGTCGTCGGCAGCAGTTACCCCCCCCTTGAGGGAGAGAAGATACTGCGCGCGCAGGAGCGGGTTCGAGAGCGTGCGGAATGCCTCATTGATGAGTGCCGATGTTGCCTGGGCGGCATTCTTGCGCTCCGCTGGATGCAGGTCCGGGTGCGCTCGCGCCTGAAGTTGTAGGAATTCGCGCCGGAGGGCGCGCACGTCGACCGGGAAGTGCCCCGACGGTGGCGGACCGAGCGGTAGTGTCTGGGGAAAGAGATCGTAATGGGTCTGCGGCTGAGATGGGGACGACGGTTCTGATGTGGTTTGCCGCGACTGCTGGTCTTCTGAAGGTGGTGCTGGCGAGGACTGGCTAGGGGCAGACGGCCTGGGCGTCCTTGATATCCATCGTGATTGAGATGGTGCTGCACGCCTTCGAGGTATCGGTTCGCGAGATCGAGATTCAGTTGTACTCGAAATGGTACGTGCTGCGATAGGTTCGAGGAGCGCCACTCTGCGGCAGGTTGCGCATATGTGCGAGAGTCCTCGTGTGGTTACTGCCATTGGTATTTTGTGGCCGCAAGGTACTAGCCTTCAGAATAGAGGAGGAAGATTGAATCGTTCAAAGGTGTTGGGAGAAGGCGAGAAAAAATTAAATGTCTGTTGGCGTTGGCGGTTGGAGGTGTTTTTCGCGCTTGTGATTCGCGATGACGTCTGTTCCGAAATTTCCGCGTTGGAGGGTCTTCGGTTGTTGGCGGCCCGTTTATACCAGGGAGGCTGCAGGTAGCTTGTTTGTAGTAAACCGTTTGAGCTCGTGGTTGAGCTTTAAGGTACTACTACTAGGTCATAGGACCTATCTTTGCACTCCGAAGATAGATGGTATTTGCTTTTTTTTTTTTAGCAAACATTTCCCATTACTTTGTTAAGAAGTCATATTCGTAGGCCTCCCTATATTACGTGACAAGGACGAAGAGAATAGTTATAATCACCTACGGATACTAAGGTATTCCCTACGCTGCTGCACAATTGCTCCACTCCAGTGTGGGCTAGAGCTAGCCGAAGTCGGGGACCAGAGTGGGATGCTCGGTCCCGCTGAAGCACCGTCACAGCCCAATCCGAGATCGAAAGCGATGGCCTGGAGCTTTATTCATCTTATTGCCTACCTATCTCTGTAGGTAACTATGAACTCTTGAAGAGGAGAAGTAGGAACATTACTTGTCTCTTAGGTCCTAGATTAAGTGATCACTATATCCAGTTCGCGTGCGAGATGAAGGTGTTCACAGCATCTGAAGGTTTGACTGGACACATACCTTCCTGCGTCGGTCTCGAGCTAACTGTCGACATAGTCGCAAAGCATGCTAGCCCGGAGAGCTGTTGGATTATCTTGTATGGACATGTTTATGATGTGACGAATTTTGTAGCCCAGCATCCCGGCGGATCGAAAGTGATACTGCAACTTGCTGGCCAGGATGCTACGAGCGAGTTCGATCCCGTCCATCCTCCAGGAACATTGGAGGAGAACCTCAAGCCTGAGATGAGGCTGGGCAAGGTCGATCCCAAGACGTTACCGCTGAAGCCTCAGGAGAGGGAAAGGAGACCGCAGCCAGAAGGTGACGAGCACGTTGCTCTGGAGCAGCTCCTCAACCTTGACGAGATCGAGGCAGTCGCTACAAAGCGGATATCAATGAAAGCGTGGTCATACTACTACTCAGCAGGCGACGACCTCTGGTCCAAGACCTTTAACACTCAAGCCTACCGCCAGATCCTTCTACGGCCTCGCATCTTCGTCGACTGCAGCACGGCCGACGCGTCCACATTCCTCCTGGGCCATCGCGTCGGTATCCCCGTCTACGTCTGCCCGGCTGCCATGGCTCGCCTGGCCCATCCCGATGGCGAGCACGGCATCGCCCGCGCGGCCGCCAAGTACTCCGCCCTTCAAATTATCTCTAACAATGCATCCATGACGCCCGAGCAGATCGCCGAGGGGGCCCGGCCGCCGCAGATGTTCGGGTGGCAGCTGTACGTCCAGAAGGACCGGTCCCGCAGCGTTGCCATGCTGGATCGCATCAACGCCATGCGCGACCGCTTCAAGTTTATCTGCCTGACGCTCGACGCGCCGCACCCGGGCAAGAGGGAGCACGACGAGCGGGCGCAGTTCGCGGGGTCCCTGACCGTCGAGGCCGCCGTCAAGGGCGGCCTGGATAAGCGGCCCGGCGGCGGCGGAGTGGGCCAGCAGCTGTTCTGGGGTACGGCTTCGGACCTGACGTGGAAACCGACGCTGGAGTGGTTGAGTAGGCACACGGATCTTCCCATCGTGCTGAAGGGGCTCCAGACGCACGAGGACGCATACATCGCCGCACAGTTTGCGCCGCAGGTCAGAGCCATCATTTTGTCAAACCACGGTGGGCGGGCTCTCGACACGGCACCGCCGGCGGTGCACACACTGCTGGAGATTCGGAAGTATTGCCCCGAAGTCTTTGACAAGGTGGAAGTCTGGGTGGATGGGGGAATCAAGCGGGGAACCGATGTCGTGAAGGCACTGTGCCTGGGAGCGAAAGCCGTAGGGATTGGGCGCGCCGCCCTTTACGGACTCGGAGCTGGAGGGCAAGCAGGCGTGGAAAGGGTGCTTGAGAGTAAGTTGTGTGGACCCAACTCGCGAGCTTGGCCGTCTCTCTTCATAGATGCTGACACCCCATTCCACTGGTAGTATTAAAGACCGAGATTGAGACTTGCATGACGCTCTTGGGTGTAAAGACGTTGTCCGAGCTCGGCCCTCAGTTTGTAAGTGTGCTGCTTGAACCTAGCCCTTCCAACAAGCTTGTCTCCTGCTGACCATCTGTGGAGGTTAATACGCGCATGGTTGAACGCGACATCTACGACGGCGATTCTGGGCTTGGCAAACCTGGGCTTTGGACAAAGCCAAAGCTCTAGGTTTCAATGTCGATGGGAACTAATGCTCCGCTGGATGGCAGAAGGGGAGGATCACGATGATAGTCTCCGACGTTAATTGAGAATTCATTGTCAATTTTCAACCCACCACCCCCTTTTGGTATAACTTGGCTCGCTCCGTGCTCTACCATCCTCGCCTTCACGCCGATTATTTACAACAAAGTATGCCGACGCAATCAAGCGCAACAATAATGTAACTAGCCACTAGCCGGCCACGTACATAACCCAAGCCAGCACGCCTCAAGTACAAACCAACCAACTGTTACGGACGCTGAATATTTCTCTATCCCGAAATATGCCACTGAATACTCATAGACCATGCATGAGTATCCGCCCAATATCGTGTCATGACGTCAACTCCTAGATCCACGACAAAAGAAAAATGCCGCCCGGATGGCTAACCATGCATGAAGTAAAACACTTTCACCTAACTGTGTTCGCCGTGTCACCGTTCCCGATCCTCATTTCCGTCATACCGTTCATACTTGGGGAGCGGCTCGCTTCTCCCCATCCTTGACGGACCGCTTATCATGTCGTACTCGTCTTCCTCCGTCAAGACCGGGGCGGTCGGCTCGGACGCGGCCGGCGCGCTTGGCAGCGGTGCTGAACTGCTCGGCCCTGCGACGCAGTCCTCCGGGAATTCGGGAGGCGCGCTGGCGTCGGCAAGTAGTCTCCGGCGTTCCAGCTCTTGCTTATCTTCTCCTGCATCAGTGCCGGCGTTCACGGGGGCGGAAACCTGGTCCGGCGAGGGAGCAGACGGCTCGCTCATCTCCGGCCTGCGAGATTGGTAAGTTGGTACGGCGGGTGTACCAGGTACCAGGGTGGGCGGAATGGAGGGCTCGATCACGGGAGGTGGACTTCTCAACGGTCCCGCCTCCTGCGAGGGCGGTTGAGGCGGCTGGCTGGGGAGAAGACGCTGTTCGTGGTGTCTAACCTGGTCTTTCTCCGACATCTGACTGAGATCGGGAAGGGCCGGGGCGGGTGTCACATAGGCGGGCGCCTCGGAGTGCGAGTGGCTTTGGTCGGGTGGTAAGGTGCCATTTGTGTCCACGGCGAGACGTTCGAATCCGTCAAGTTGTGAATGTGACTGTGTCTGCTGATGGACGCCATTCACATTACTATCTTGATTGTTCCGAAGGGAATCTCCGTTGGCGTGCAATGGTTGTGTGCTCGGTGAACCGTGTGACTGCGCAAATGGACTTGTCTCGTGCAGAGCAATACCTCTCTTACTATCCAAAAGACCAACCGTCACCTCAACAGGGGTTATTTGAGGATAATCGGATTTACTGAATCGTTCGACATCGATGATATTCGGCGACCACAGAACCGCAGCCGGCCTGGCGGCCGTACTGCCGGCGGTCGTGTTACGGAATCCCCCCGGCCGAGCTGTACTGTTCGTGCTCTGAAGCTGTGGACCGAGCTTTCCCAGGAGATCAACGATGACCTCGATCTGGTATGTGAAGTTCACCATGTCCCCCGGAACGCTTCTTATTGTGGGAAATGCGTCTTCTGGAACTCTGAGGGACAACTTCACTTCGGTGCTGCGGACGTCACCGACTAGATATAGCGGCGCAATCGCCTGGCATAGGTCTTTCCTAAATACCATCTTCGAATGAGATGATATGTTGAGTCCACGCATAGCTACTCGGGGTCGGCGAGGGTACTCATGATTTTGAAGCTGCGGATTCGGATTTATCGCGCACCGCCGGTAGAGGGTTGCGATTATGCCATGTATGCTCTTCACCTGGCTATGATGGCGGACCACAACCGTAACTGTGAGCATATCCCCTGGAAGGAGACCAGATACGGATGGGAGGACACCGATCTCTACCGTTTGCTGATCTACCCTCTCCCGCTCTGCGTCCGTCAGTCCCCGAAACAGGGCTGCGTAATTGGAAAATGGCTCAGATCTCGGGTGAGCAACCTCGCTGGTATTGCTGTCGACGCTGATATTACTCCTCGCGTCATTCTGGTCTGGGGGAGGCCGCGCCGCCGGCTGATCTTGCTCCGCATCTTCCGAGACGGCCGACTTTGTCCCCGATTCGGCATCTGACTGCGGCTCGAGAGGTGGTCCTTCCCGTGGCATCTGTGCTCGTTCTGGCCGATTCCTCCTCCTTTTTGTCGTGATATTAGGATTCACCGTGTAGGCGACACCTTGATGCGGCCGGAGCTTGCCAATATCAATCCTCTCGATTACGCTCAACTTGACTGAAGCGGTCAACGTCGGGGGCGTCGTCGGGCGCGTCAGAGTAGCGACAAGATCGTAGATTATAAAGCCCTTGTCAACCTAGATACACCAGGTTAGCACGAGGTACCTCCCCCAAAAATGACTTCATAGGCTAGAGTCGGAAACATACCATGATGCTGCTTGGCAACCCACAGCCTGGCTGCGAACCCTCTGGGGACGGAAGTTTCATGGCGAAGGCGGACTCGTATTGGCCCGGCTCCTTCAAAAGCCCCTCTCCACCTAGCACCTTCTCCTGGCGAAATAGCGTGAGCATCCCTCGTCCATGGAAGCGCAGATCGCTGTCGCCAACGGGGCATTCAAAGGACGCATCGTCATTGACCATCTCATTGTCCTTCATGGCCACCCGCACCCGTCCATGAAGAGCAAGAACTATATGTGTTATTGCGACCGACTTGGTGATGACGAGGACAACTTTGCCTTTGATCTCGTCGCCGGCCGCATAGTCGCGATGCGGTTCGTCGAGGTGTACATGGAAGTCGTGGATGTTTCGCTTGCTAGTCGATCGCAAAGTGCCTGACATGCGCGACAGGAACGACCGGCTGCCCGAGGCGCCATCTTGCGAGGTTGAGGAAAATATCGGCATGCCCGAAGATGGGCGGCCGCGCCTCTCCGCCTGAAAAGTCGCGGCCGGCGGCGCTGTGCTTCTGGAAGAAACCGTCGACGAAGCGTCTAGCAAGAGGATGCGGCGCGCGGATGCGATGAGGTTGCGCGGCGGCTGTCGAGTCCGGACGTGATCGAGGTCGACGGCGTCGGGCGATACGGCATGATAGGAGTGTTGAAGAGGAAGAGGCAAGAGAAGATCGAACTGGGCCGGGCGATCTCGTAACCGGCGGGGCGATTATCGCGGGATGATGACGCCGGTAGTACGCAAGTGGGCAAAGAATTGGTCTTGTGTGGACCTGTGCTTGAGGAGCTAACTGGAACACCCGGCCAATTGCGGTTCTGCACCCAACAGCATCCCCTGCTGAGAGTCTGGACCGGGTCCGCACAAGCCAATGGTGCTAGACCGGAGAGCGGCGGGCTAATTAAGCCTTGCGACGCCTTGCGCTGAGCCATACAGAATATCAAGCCAGGTCTGGCTTGAGCCATGTAGAATTTCCAGCACGGCGGTAAGGAGTATTCAAGGGAACACAATTACAGTGGTAATAAGTTCCAATGATATTTCCACACGGTGCATGCCCCAAACTTGTGCAACATGAAGACGAGGAAGCGGCGTTATTTTATCGACTCTGGAGGAAACTTATGCAGCTGCAGAGGTACTGCTTCGAAAAACCCAACATCCCGCACTCGGCTCATCAGTCGAGAATTGCTTTGTTCAGAGGGTGGGAAGACATTCACCGATTCAGTACATTCCAAAAACCGGCGTTAGAGAAGAGACCTCGTTTTTGCTTCTGGTACAAAATTAAGCCTACAATGAGCTACTACTCTCGTCCAACAGGGCTGTCCAGATGCTAGTATCCATATCTTCTCAGCAATGCTCCAATCCAATGCGTACTCTAATATGCTGTGCCCTATCCTGCTATACACTTTTCATCTGTCCATACTCTTCAGTCCAAGAGCCCATCACCATGTAGTATCGTCTTTAGGATGCCTGCACCAAACCCTTCGGCCATCTGCTCAACTTCGTCCTCAGCAACACAACTGGCAACCCTCTTTTCCTCACCTGCGGTAGGAAATCCGTTGCGACGTTTCTTGCTCGGCGTTTGGCTGAAAACTAGATCGCCTGTCTTGCCATCGACTGGCGTGATCAAGCCTAGCGTCTCCAAGCTTCCAATGACTTCCCTGAATTCCGAGCTAGATAGAGGATGCAGGACCGAGTCGTATGTGCAGAGCCGGGAATAGATATTAAATAATCTCTTGACCGAGGGGGAGAGTGTTTCGCCTTTGCTCGGCGTCAAGAGGGTCGGTGTTGCACGGGCCGCCCTATTCCGCTTCTCAAAGGCCACGAGGGAGCACAAGGCTGCCTTCTGCTGCAGGTTCAACGTTTTCAGGCGTTGGTTCGTTCCGTTGCTGAAAGCCGCCGACGTGACCTTATTCAAGTGCGCAATGGTGGCTCGTGGTGCCGTCTCAACTGTGAGAGCCTTGAAAGATTCTGCCACTAGCTGCCCGACGCTTTGCACGGCACGACCTTTCGACGGCGATGCCCCATTGACCGTTTCGCCTAGTGGCTTTTTGGAAGGCGTGGCCTGGAGAAGCTGGTTTCGAGCCTCGTTCTCGTAATTCTGCTTCGTTTCCACCTCAACCATATCCAGCACACGACGGCAGACTTCAAAGGCCCTTCGGAGGTCACCTGTCTGGCTGGAGACTTTTCGGGAACACAACTCTACCGCAGCCGGGTGGATAAACGGAACGTAGTCGGGCCTTTCTGATTCGGCAGGCAGAAGCTGCTTCAGTCGAGTGAGAATGATGTTTTTGATCTGCGGTGCCGTGTATGGCAGAAATGGCAGCAACTGCGGCTTCAAGTTCTTGGACTTTAGGCGGGGGAGGAATCGGTCCGTGAGGTCGAGGGCGTTCGCGATGCCAACAAGGGTAAGGCGCGAGGGCTTCGTCAGGGACCATTCGAACATGCGATACAGACTCTCCAACCCCATGGTCAAAATGTGGTCGATTTCGTCAAGGACTACAAGATACGCGGGTCCTGTTTTCTTTTGCGTGAAAAGCTTCTGGAGCTTGGCCATAGCCTCGGCTTCGGTACCAAAATCACCCTTGTCCAACAGGGACAGGAGTGTAATATAAAAATCTTTGGAGGACCGGATACTCATGCAATTGATGTACGCATGTTGAACGTTTGCTTGTTGCTCTGCCAGTGCCTTGGTCACCTCCATCACCATCGCGCTCTTCCCAGTCCCAGGTGGCCCACTGATGTAGAGACACCCGGACGGAGAAGACGACGCGGCGCGATTGACAAAGTTTTCTAGTTGAGACCGCTCATCCTCCCTCCCGACCAACTGGCCCGGGTCAGCTCCTCGAACGAACAATTGACGTGCTTCGTGATAGACTGTCTGTAGGTTGGATGGCGTCAGGGGAGTCAATGGTGTTTGGGGGCTCGCCCTCTTGAACAGTTTGCCGGCGGACATGACAACCTGGCGAGGTGTTGACGGAGACTTGGACAGGGCATCACGGTAGCGAGGTGTCTGCGGTGTGACGGGTATGAACTTGGCCGTAGCTGTCTGCCGGCCCAACCGCTTTGGCGGTGGACAAAAGGTGTCTTCGCCCAAAACAATTGTCGGGTCTTGATTCTCGTCGTTCTCGGCATAGTTGGGACGGTGAGAGTGTCTTGCCCTCTTTGCGGGGAGCTCAGCTAAGCCACCAAGGTTTGTGAGCATTTGACTATCACTTCGGGAGAACCAACAGTTGGAGGGAAGTTACCTTGGTCCAGCACGTTCCTAGACCGCTTTCCTAATGCCGTTCGGCCCATGATCAACATGCAACTCAGATGGACACACTGAAGATAAGGAGGGAGAGTAGTTTGAAAATATGACGAACTAAAGTAAGGAACTGGAATTATGGAGTGTTAAATGAGGCTGGAGGGCGCACAACCAGGCCGTTGCAATGTATTAATACTACGCAGGGCCGTGGGTGGGACGGGCAGGACGCGTTAAGTTAAAGTGGTTCTGACGCGCCAAACGGCAGTCGCGGCCGGCGGGGCGTGTCGCGACCCTGCGGACCTGCTGCGCGACGCGGCGCCAGGGGCTCTGACGCATTGGGACCCTGGCCGTGCACAGACACTTGGCTGAACCCGAAATTGACGAATAAAAATCGCCATCAGGGTTAGGAGCCAAGAGCCAACAGAGCGAAAAGGTAACCCTAACGTCCCCGCGAAAATACAGATCGAGGTCGAAGACGTCATGCTGAATTACCATCACCGGAAGAACCACCCTCGTTTCTATCTCGGATTGTCTTCATGAGCTCGTAGAGCTGGCGTAATTGGTCATCTATCGCGTTGGCACTGTCATTAGACGGGCATCAATGGCAGCAGGCGCGTGGAGAAGCTCACCATTCAACTTGTCCACAATCGCCTTTTCAAGGTGTGTGCCAGGCCATGACTGTCCCTCGATTTTCTGGACATAGAGCTGCCATTCTGTCAAAAATGTTATCTATTAAGACGGCAATAGGTTCGATGTGCCTCATGGTTAGCCAGGAATGGAACAGTGGTAAACATGCAACTCACAATCTGAGCTGGGTTGGTCACATCTCGATGAGCTCTCCACTCTAACTTGACCGTCTCGTCGCCAAGTGCTCTCATCGGAAGTGGCAGAAATTTTCGGTGTGCGCGTAGCAGGCGTCGATAGAGGGGGATAGGCGGGAGCAGAGCCTTCAATGCCGGCCGGAGGAGGTGGTCGTCTGATGTGGTCGTGCTCCATCTGCTGCCGCGTCTCGTGCTGCTTAGAAACGCGTTTGCGAACACTAGGGACCGTCGCTGAGCCCTCCCTCCAGATCCCGAACACATCACGGCTGGCAGCATTCCCCTCATCTTCCTAGATATAAGCCCCATTTCTCTGTCGAAATTGTGATGTTTGAAGGGTTTTAGGCGATCGAGGACGAGTTATGCGGCCTGGTGACGTGTAATGAAACTTTTGCCGTGGTCCCTGTACCGAGAGTTTCTTAGGGGAGTGGGGCCCGGTCACTAACTAAAACCACATCAAATCTATACTCGTACTTGCTGTCCCTTCCATTGAGCGAAGAAAAGAACGCAGAAAGCAATAGACGATTTGATAGTCTATTATGCATTATACAACTAGGTTAACTTTATGTTTCATATCTTCATTCCCTCTCCAGCTCCTCTTCTATCCACCGAGCCTCAATGGCGCTGACCTTCTTCGCGTAGCTCTTCGACGTAAAGACATGTTCTAGAAACAATATTGCCTGCTTCTTGCGCCCGTACAACACGCTTGAAGGATGAATAATGACAGTGGTTTTGGTTCGGCCCACGGTGGAATAGCTCCCGTCGGCCTGGAGCAGCGCCGTCCTTCTCACAAACCCCCTTACGAAGCACTTGATCAAGCACTCTGCCCGTTCCGGCAACATGGGCTCGTAAGGGTGTGGGTCCGGAGGCGGCGCTTCGCTCAAGAGCTTCTCCCGGACGCATAGCTGACGCAGCTGTTTCCGGATATTGACGGCCATCTTCATGTTGCGGTAGTTGATTTTTCGCTTCTTGCACCACTCGACCCGGTCGGCATGCTCGGCAGTGTACTGCTGCATGGTCGTGAGGTAGGTGAGGAGGTCACCTTCGCGGCGGCGGAGCTCCTTTCTGTATTCTTCCACCTCTTCTTTGTCTTCTTCCGAGTATATACGAAGGAAGATGTCATCGCCTGACGTCAAGCAGGATATCACGTCAATAACCTCGAGGACGCAATCGAATGCCGGGTCGGCAGCGGCTAGGAGCGTCGCACCAAACGGCGCAGAGACTGGAAAGCGTGCTAGGCGCCTCCCTATCTCGGTGATGGAACCATCCGCGGCTGAAATGGCCCCAAGCAAGAGTAGCCCTTCCAACGCATTCCGGATTGAGTCATCGTCGGGTCGGTCCATTAAGGGAAAGGATTGGATGTCGGTGATTCCACAAGCCTTCATGGTCAGGACGGCCCCGAGAACATCATTGCGGAGGATCTCAGGCAGGTCCCTCTCTGCTAACGACGCGAAACCGGTTTCGGTATAGAGTCGAACACACTTTCCAGGTCCCTCTCGCCCTGCTCTTCCTGCTCGTTGCACTGCCGAGGACTTGGAGATGGGCTTTGCAAGCAGTGACTCGAGACCTAAGCCAGGCCGAAATTGCTTGATTTTCGCTTTCCCACAATCAACCACATATCGAACCCCGGGGACGGTGACGGACGTTTCGGCGATGTTCGTGGCCAGAATAACCTTTCTAGTAAGAGGTTCCTTAACGGGCTGGAAAGCTGCGTGCTGGGCTTCCAGTGAGAGTTGGCCAAAGAGGGGAAAGACCTTAACTTTGGGGAGATCGGAAGCGAGTGTTGCTGCTTGCCTCTCGATAAGGCGCTGGGTTGCTTCGATTTCTTCCTGCCCAGTGAGAAAGGCGAGTATATCCCCCGGCAGAGCCTCCTCCTTGTTAAGTTGGAAGACGGCTCGAATGAGGAATGTTTGTAGGTCGGGAACCGGGTTTAGGGAGTGTTGTATCTTGACAGGATGCTGTCTACCGCGAATATGAAGCACTTCGGGGCTTGAAGCCGAGTCGGAATGTTGGGAAAAGAAGTCACGTATCCGATCCACCTCGGCTGTAGCGCTCATGACGACAATCCGTAGAGGGACGCCGCCACGCCCCGCAAGGTCACCCGAGCGAATCTGCTTCAAGAAGCCCGAGAGGAGGTCGACATCAATGCTTCTCTCGTGGATTTCGTCGACGACGACGGCGCTATATGCCCGAAGGTTCGGATCCCGAAGCAGCTCTTGGAGAAGCATGCCCTCTGTCATGTATTTGATCTTGGCACCCTCCGGAACGTTGTGGTCAAACCGGACCGAGTAGCCGATGAGACCCTGAGATCCTTTTTCAAGGGGGCATCCGGCCTCACGGGAGACACGGGCGGCAAGCGTCGTCGCCGCAACACGACGCGGTTGCGTCACCGCTATCATTCCTCCCACCGGCACAGACACCAGCCTGGATAATGCTCCCTTGCTCATATCGTCCCCATCTGCGGCCTTGACATGCTCGGCAGCCCTGGTATCGGCCTGGATATTGACGTGGGCACGCTCCGCTGCCCTGACATATTGCCGACGGCACCAGTCTTGCTGGGCGAGAAATTGGGGAACCTGAGTGCTCTTCCCCGAACCGGTCTCTCCCACAATGATGAGACTGCCACGGCCGTTGGCCTTATTACCAGTGCATGTGTTGTCGTCCGTGTTGTTGTGTTTGTCAGAGTCACATAAAACCCGCTGAATGCTATCTCTGTAGGCCCATATAGGCAGTGCTTGTCGCGATTTTAAAAGTGTCGGATCCTCATTCCAAGACGTCGTGTGTGCCTTTCTCTTTCTAGTACGTCTATCGACGTCTTTTTGTAGCCTACTCTTTTTCCTGGGACTTTCGTCTTCCATTTTGCAACTGTCGACATACAACGAAAAGTATGTGGGATCCTTCATACAAGCTCACATAAGTTGACCGAAAATTTATCTCTGGGCTACCTAGTTAGTGGGGTCCATACAGTGCGGAGCGGCTCTACACTCCGACCCTCATGCATCGACAAAAAGTTAGTGTGCAAAAAAATGTAGCTGCACGTTTCTTCTTTCATTCCTTCTTTCTCCTTTCCTTTTTTCCCCTCCTTTATTTACTTTTTATTTTATTTTATTTTATTATAATTTGTCTTTTCCCCCATCCTGCACCCCATTAGATTAAGCTTCCTCTGTTCAGTGGCGTACATGGAAAATATGTATGCTTCAGACCAAAGCCGGACAAACAGCTGCTGACTAGAAAGGAGAGGTGAGGTGATGAAGATGTGGAAGTGAGCGATTAGCGGCGTTCAAACCGGTGAACTAGAGTAAGATATCAAGCCCCCAGACTAGTACAATGCTCTACCGGGCAACAGACCGTAGAGAAACTACTCAACATTCACTGGTGACGAGAGAGTCGGACAGAAGACAAAACAATCTGCAATTAACCAAATGATAGTTTAGATGCCTTCCGACATCGACCGACTAGTCTAATACCCACGCTGGGGCCGCTGCAGTTTTCTACATTTACCTCACCTCCCTCATAGTCTGGTAGTTCTTGGCGATGCCCAAGTCCGCTTTTTCGGCCTATATATCAATTAGCAGATGAATCAAGGCAGCATCAGTCGCGAATATGGCACTCACCTTCTTGGCAGTTCTCTCAAGCTGTGGCGCGGAATCATCGATGTACTTGTTCAACTGGCGACTAGCGTCGTTCAAGCCACTAGAAATGAATTCAATCGACCTCAGCTTCTTCTCAATTTCCATCTCCTGGCCATAGTCCTCATCGGTTGCTCCATCTTGGAGATAGGCCTGGTCAAGATCGTCTCTGCTGACTTCGTCGTCATCTTCGTACTCATATTTGTTCCTCTTCTCCTGGATGTTTTGGACCAGTCTCTGGGTTTGTGAATTCATAGCAATCTGTCCGGCTCGAGTTTCTTCGGCCAGCTGCGCGGCTTCCTCCTTGCGGCGGACGGCTGCCGCCTCCCTATCAGCTTGTCGCCGGCCCTTTGCAAAGGGGTTCTTTGCGAGGGAGGAAAGCATGCCGCCATTGTTGATACGTTTGAGGTCCTGGACGTGGACCCTGGTCTCGTCATTTTGCGAGATAGCCTTGTCGAGATTCCTCTCTGCCATGGCAAGCCGGTCATTCTGATGGCCCAGCCTGGCAATTGACCCTTGAACAATTTCTAAGGACTGCAACCCCAGTTGCTCAGTCCTTGCCAAGGAATCAATGTCATCTTGTCGAACCTGTCGAGTCTTGTCGTGGACAGCACGGATTTGCATCTCCTGCTTTTCTTCCTCGGTAAGCTCGCGCTCCTCGCCATATCCGCCATAAGAAGCGCCCTCAACTGCAGACTGTCCACCGCCATAGAGATTATCCCTCTCAGCCTGTTCACGCGCATCCAAGCGGTCCCTAGCACCGCCGAAGAGGGCATCGCGACCGGTGTCGGACTGGCTTCGTCCTACAGCACCGTATCCCGGCCCTGGACGGGGGCCAGCCTGAGCCGGTTGTTGGTAGCGATTGTTCTGCGGAGGGGCCCCGGAACGTTGCTTGGAGCCAAAGAGTGCATCGCGTGCGACATCTGGCTCGTCGCCCTTGGGGCCACCCATACCACCATAACCTCCTGGGCCACGAAGGCTGGAGGATTGTGACTTGTTGTCATATCGGTTAGCGCCGTAACCTCCTTGGGCGCCATACTTATCAGATCCATAGCCGTCGCCCGAGGAGCCATACCCTCCCTTGGAGGAAGCGTAGCCACTCGTCGAAGATACGCTAGCCGTCGAGGATCCATATCCTGTGGAGGCTCCGCTGGCTCCGCTTGGGGCAGGAGGAGCGCCGTATCCGCCGTTCGCTCGAGGAGCTGGGCGGCCGGGCAGGCCACCTCCGGCTCGGGGACCGCTGGGCAACCCACCGCCACGTCCCCGTTGGTATGCCGCCATCGAATCTGGAGCGCCTGTCGAGTAGGGATCGGGCGAATGTCCTTGTTGCGCGTAGGGATTATCGGCTGGAGCCCCAGATGTGTCCTTATCCTTGTCAGACTTCCAGAACTTCTTCATGGCGACGAGGGGTGCCCGGTTCGCGGGCGGTGTCGTCTTTTTATAGGGCTTAAAAGAGTGCTCGGGGCTTCTGTCGTAAAGTGAGATGATCCCCTCGGCTGGGAGATCCGGCAAAAGCCAAACGAGATGCACGAGGTAGTCAAAGTGTCGAAAGGCGGTTCGAGGAGATCGGGAATACGTCGAAGGTGCTGGGAAATGGGGGACCTCAGGAGTATTTTATGTGGCAAAATACGGTTGTGTCTTGGTAGTGTTTCGAAGGTGGACCAGCGCCAGCGACCATTGACAGTTGCAGTCTAAGTCCGCTAAAATTGTTAGCGAAGGGGTCAGCGGTTGGTAGAGAGGCGAGGCATTTTTAACATGCGTTCAAGCACTCAGCTGGAAATACGTTGTACTTAGGGATTGTCAGCTAGGGATGGGATTGCGAATGATTGTCCCTCCGTGTATTGTACCACAGTCTGGCGCAAGGATTGAAATGCTTGTTCTTGGTACTTAGTCGGCGCAAAACCGATTTTATTTCTCTTGGTACTACGTACCTACTCAAGTGTACCTCTTGGCAGCCAAGCTCGAGGCTGCAGCCCAGAGGAAACTCTGCAGGGGCGTAGAGGGTCTTACGTTGGCACGGTGGCTCAGCCACTGGCTCGACTTGACGGCTGAGTCTGCCATTGCAGGACCAGCTCCTTAACTCAGCGTCGTGGCATTCACGCCGAATACCACGACCGATGACTGCGAGTTTGTGACGGATTTCCAAATACACTGAATATTAACATGGACCCCACTATAGAGACCAGAGTCTGCTGTGGTCGATTCTAGCATGTACCTACCAAAAACACTGAAGGTCAACTGAAGGTTGCCCCCGCACGAGGCTAATTCTTCCCACTGTCTTCGTTGAGATTCAGTCAAACAACCTCCAGTTCAGAACCACACAAAAACGTTCAACAAAAGAAAGTTGCGTAAAATTGACCATCTGAAAGGCGGAAGAGAACTAGCGGGATTTTAAGGAAATAATAGTTAAGGCAGCAAGAGGGGTGGCGGGAGGGGCATCCAGTAACCTAACTAAATCGTTGTCTCTGCTGTTCATGGCGCACTAACATGAATGCTCCTCTGAGGCTCTGCCAACCTCCCGTCGCATCATTGGCCAAACCAACCATGGACGGTGGCCAAGCTGGTGGGGGAACCCAAAGGGTCCTCAGCTTCGGTATGAATCATCGATTTCTGCGCGCCTGTCGCATCTTTCGAACTTGTCGAAGGCTCGAAGCACCAGCTCGATGGTCTCAGCCGCACCGGTTCTTTCTTCTCGACAATGAAAATGCCCCTTCTTGTTTCATTAAACCTTTAGCCAACACCTCAACATCTACGGTCTGTCGAACACTCTTTGATTCTACCACAGCAAGGAAACAGCCAGCTCAGAGCGATGTGGTGCAAGATGACAACCAGGCGACTGATATTTTCGACACCGTTTCGTTTATCGCACATATGAAATTTCTATTAGCCCAGCTTCAATTTCCGCACCTCCAACCAACCGCACCCCTACAACTGCAATGGCTTCCATATTCTCCTTCACTGGGCCCACCAGGGTCTCATCGCCATGGCTCAAACCTCAGGATCCTGGCAAGCTACCTCAGCCTGATCAGCATGACGGGCCAGGCCAACATACCGGAAAGTCTAGGGAGCCTCGGCCCCGGTTACTTGCCGACTACGGAATCACCAAGCTTGATCCCGAACCCCAAGAAGGCCCCGTGGAATACAAGCTGCATCTTCTGCTACCTGGACGAGACAGGCGCAAGTACTCGGTGTACACCTCGTCCAACAAGCGCACACAGTCGACAAACTCGGCATCAAACATATCTAGACAGGAACGTCTGGAGCATCTCAGCACCCAGCTCCTGTGGCGCTTAAAGCAGTCATCGCAATACCATGCCACGAGCTCGAGACAGGACACAAAAGCCCCGGTACTACCCGAGGATATTGTGGAGTCTGGACAGGTGCAAAAGCCGGACAAGCTACCAATCGGTCTCGAAGACTCGCAAGGAGCTCTATATGAGATCGGCGTGCATGATGGTGGAACTCTGGTCGGCTTACCCCGAGATGAAATGGATCAAAGTCTTCTTGTGCTGCGGAACATGGCTGCAAGCCTTGGCTGCGACGTCAAGGTGCTCCGCGTGGTCGAAGTCGGTGACTGCGAATACGAAGAGGAGGGGATCAATCACCGGGCTAAGCTCTTGGTCTGCGAGGCGCTGGTTACCCCTGACATGGCCTTGAACAAAGACGGATCGGCTCAAGGACAGTCCATGACCCCGCAAATTCGAGTTACCTTGGCGGGGCCAACCACGGCCGGGAAGACGACGCTTTTGGGAACCCTGTCGACAGGAACACTCGACAACGGGGAAGGAAGCAGCCGTTTGAACCACCTGAGACACCGACATGAAGTCGCATCAGGACTTACCAGCTCCGTGGCCCACGAGCTCATTGGGTACAATGCTGGTAGTATCTTCAGCTATGGGAGGGATAATGTTGAGTCGTGGATTGACATTCACGACGGCGCTGAAGGGGGACGCTTGGTCTTCATCTCCGACTCCGCTGGTGCCACTCGCTATCGCAGAACCATCCTCCGAGGTTTAGTTGGCTGGGCTCCGCACTGGATCTTCCTTTGCATCGCAGTCAACGACACCAGTTTTTCTACTGGTCGACGTGGAGGTGAGCTAACGCCCGAGCCGAATCCCGACCTCGCAGCCGAACAACTGGATCTTTGCCTCAAGCTTGGCGTTCCGCTCGTCATTGCCATCACGAAATGTGATGTCGGAAGCCAGCTGTCTATCCGCGCGGTATTTAGCAGGGCCAAAGAAGCGGTCGAACGCGCCGGTCGCAAACTAGTACTTGTTCCCGTTGATCAGTCTTCTGAGACTAATTTAACTGAGGTGCCTGCTCGAGATGACGAGGTCCTTCGCAAGCTGATGGAGAGGCTGGGGAATGAGGGCGCTTTGTCTTGCGTGCCGATCATCTTCACAAGCGCCGTCAAGGGTGCGGGTATTGGTAGAATACACGCGTTGCTGGCCAACTTGTCGATACCCCCGACTCCCAAGTGGGATGACTTTACCGGTCCGGTTCTCAACCCGGAGCAGCCCAAAGCGCTCTTCCACATCGACGATAAATACACCATTCCCGCTCGAATACATCCCCTGACTTCAAACACGGGTCAACCGACCCACGAAGGATGCGTCGTCTCCGGCTATGTACGCTTTGGAAGTTTGTCGATTGGAGACCGTATCGTCGTGGGTCCATTTGCACCCAAGGATGACGACAGTCAAGACCAGCCTCTCGAGGACCGCCCTTCTCCCAGGCTGGGCGCAGAAGGCCTTTCTATTTCTCAAAGTTCGCCAGATCTCGCCAGACTCGCTGCTAGGAATGCCGTTTCAGCATCGAAAATACCTGGGGAGTGGCACCGTGGAAGGATTGCCACGGTGAGGAATCTGCGCCTGCCGGTGCAGTGTTTGGCGGCTGGTCAGGTTGGGACGCTGGGTATCATTCTGGATTCACCCGAACATATGGCACGGATACGAAAGGGGATGGTCGTTGCCATCCCTACAGCTCAAATGGAGAACAGTGGCGTTGGTCTACAGGCAGCTAGTCGCTTAACTGCAAGTTTCAAGGATGAGAAGGCGGCGTCTCTTGCACCCGGAAGCGACATCCATGTCTATGCGGCGAGTGTGCGCATTGCCGCAAAGGTAACTCAAGTCGTTCGACTCCCCTCGCAACCTGACGGAAGCAAGACCGCAACGGACGAGATAGACGACGTCTTCAGCTTAAATGACCAGGCCAGCTCCCTAGTGCCGGAGAATAGTCCAGCTGCCGCTACTACCGTCGAAGTCTCGCTTGAACTTTTCTCTAGCAGGGCGTGGATTGAGATGGGCTCCCAATTATTAGTCCTATACAAGACTGGGTTGGAGGCATTGGTGGGAAGGGTGGTAGAAATAGGCGAATAGGGCCTGGCCGCGGAGTAGTAAAGAGCGTTGTCGTGACGATTCAGCGCCAAGCGAGCACATTTGTTGGGGGGATTTGTGTGTTGGGTATTTTTCGATGAATAGACTCCTTCGAAATGGATTTGGACGGGGATGGAGATTAAGCATTGATTTCGGGTTCTCTTTTCACACTAGCATACAAATATTCTAACCAGAGAAAAGGCGCCCCCCAAGCTTTGGAGGCTATGCTCTAACCAACCCGTAAAATAGCGTCCATGTCAATATGAAGCCTGGCAACCCGCCCATCAAACCACCTGTCCAAAAGTCTAGAGGGCCCCTAAAATATCTACTCGTATCGAGGACGGGGAGGCCGGCGGACACTGATGTCGGGGCGATCCGCATGGTGTAGAAGAGACCGGTCGTGATGAGCGAGAAGACGAAGTAGAAGAGGAAGCCCGAGTAGGACTCAAGGCCCAGGATGCCGGCTGCAACGCCATAGAGCGAAGCCGTCAAGCCTTGTAGGTTGGAAAGCGTCTGTTGGGTGGAATTGGAGTCAGCAACTCCGAAGCGACTGCGGCCGAGTGAGGGGGGAGAGATCAAAACTTGCCCTCGTGTTGTGGATGACAGATTCTTGGACAATCGGGGAGATTTGGTATTCCCGTTCGGACAGCATCTTCGCTTGGCGTTCCGCTGGAAAAAGCGGCGGTTCTAACTCCTCGAAGATTGCACGTGGCTGTCGTTTCAGGTCGCGATACCCATGGAGATGCGCGTAAAGTCGTGGAGGCTGCTCGTTTGCTAACAGTTCTCTTTCATACTCGAATCTACGTGCCGTCAAAAGTGGTTACAGTAGCTTCAAATTCATCGCGTCTCGCTCAAGCTCGTGCGGCTGGAGTACGACTTTCGGTAAATCCTAATTACCCGCTCGCCGGCCACTCCAGTGGCTTCGGCCAGCCACATTCCAAGACCGTTCAGCGTCAAGCGTTTCGGAAACCAGGGAGAATCTCGACCCTTCCCAGGGGGTACTGCGCGATTGGACCTCCGCCACCGAGTGCTTGGTCCCTCCAAGAGGCCGACCGCAAGCGACCATTAACGCCTGTTCCTATGATCCACACTGTCGATCCTCACCAACCAAAGAGCTATGGGATGGAACGCCATGACCTCACAAGCATAGCCTTGCGGTCGGCGGGGGCAGCTAAAATTTACATGGCCAGGATTCCCATGTTATGACTTGCGTTTTGTACAACTTGAATACAGTTGAAAGGCTCTTTTTACTTTATTATTAGACTTTCAAGTGTCATTGCAAAGTTTCGGCCGTTCCTGTCCTCAACCGGGAGCTGATTGCGTAATGAGGGTTGTGGATCCCTGGAGCTCGGCTGCAGCTTTCATTTAGATTCATCGCAGCGTTTTTTATCGCCATTTCCGCGTCATGCTCTCAGTGGACCACGGTACACGAGATTGAAATCGCACAGCTTTTAACCTCAGCCCTCGAAAATCTAATTCTTTTATTCATCGTTACTCCTTTGTCGATCCGCGAGCGTCTCATTTTGGCATATTCTAGGCAGCACGCGTCTTGACGCGAGGGAAGCGCAGATACTGCAACGCATTGGCGATTTCGCCACGTATCTGATTCCGAAAATTTTGAACTATCAATCAAGGTCGAAATGCAATAGCACGCTGCCTCCGGCTTTACGCGATTATGAAAGGTGGTTTAGAGAGAGAGGAGAATTCTGTACAGATGGAGACTGTAGTTGAGGATCAGACACCGCTGGCCGACTACCTAATAGGTGCGCGACGATCCAGAGGGCAGCGCGACCGACATGACGTGGCTAACAATCTGGTTATAGGCGAGGGCGAAGCGGATCAGTTAGGCTGGGCGACAGCGGAGCAAGATGTTGCATCTTCGTCCCCGTCGAGCCCCGGATTTGCACCACGGGGACGCCCAACCGTCCCGTCGCGCTTTCGATCGAAAACACCAGATCCGCTACGACTAGCCATTCCCCGCCCGTCGCCCTTGAGCAGAATCAAGTCTACCTACGCGGTATGGTCATATGGCTTTCCTGGGGTATTAGCAAGCCTTCTAACTCGACCACAGGCTGCCGTTGCGTCGCGAATCGATCGAGCTGAGAATAGGCAGTTTCTCGACCAATTCAGATATACCATCGTCGCTTCCCAGCTTCTTGATCCCAATCCAGGCGTTGGCGCACATGCGTTGCCCTCGAACGCCGGCAATGCAACACCACCGCCATCCGAAACAGATAAGCAGGCTCTAGGTCCAGCAGTGCTCGAGTCGACCATCGGCGTCATTGCCATCGCCTTTTTAGGAGTATGGCTTGCCGCGGGAGGCTACAAGGAGCTCACGAGGAAGCGAATTGTGTTTCTGTTGGTGCTAACAGTAGCTGTGGTCCTGGTTGGTCCGGTTCACTGGAAGAGGAAGTGGCTGAAGTTTAGGAGGGACCAGGCGCTAGCAGAAGTAGCAGCGTTTGTTTCGAGTTCACTGCAGTTTGATAGCGCTGCGTCAGCGGCGATGTCCCTCATTCAGGAAGTAGAACTCGTGTCACGGGGCTACAGAATGTACGTGTAGGCTATGAAGATTATGGAATTATCGCTAACCGGTGTGCAGAAGCGCTCCATTGCCTCCAATCAGTCGCATCGAGGGACGATCTCAGGCCCGTAAGTGTGGCCGTCTACGGAAGGTAATAAGATTATCCTTCGCCGAGGTGATCGAGACATGCAGCCAGGCATCTCTAGTTGCCCAAGGGTTCTCAGAGCAGCTCGACTTAGAAAAGTACTACGACATTTACGATGTCAGCGATGCCGACATTACAGAGGCCTTGCAAGGCTATTCCGAAGAAAGATTTGAGGACTTGGACTCATTGATCACGCTTAAAATCCTGGCTGCGAGGTTTCACACCATTCGGAGGATCTTTCTTTGTGGCCTCATATCGCTCGATGCAAGAGGGGATTCTCGGGATCTCCTACGCTGGACCACGGTTGTTGAAGCCTTACGAAGCATATCGAGGTCCACAAACGCCTCGTATGAGAGATTGAAGGATATCCTTAGCGAGGAATCCTTCCCCACGCCGGCAACTCCCAAGGGCCCGCTGACGCCTGGACGAGAACGAGTCCGTTCCCAAATGCGGAAGCTCAATTCGCTCTCAACGGGAATTCGGGGCCTTCAAGCAAAGCTCCAGCTTCTGCGTGAGGAATCCGACCGCGTGCTCGACTCATCTACCGACATCAGCGAACTCGGCGGCGAACTCATGTCGCAGTATGAGTCCATAGGCATTGACCTTCGCGAGCTGATGATAGTGTGGGAGGAAGGGAAGGCGGCCCTGGCACTCGGCATCGATAGAAACGAGAAAAGGTTGTCGTCGATAAGCACGCTACTAAGCCCGACTACCTCGCTTTCTGGCCTGACGACGGTCGAAGAATCGAACTCACACGACGCCTTTCGCATTCTGAACGGCGACAAGGAAAGCTCGAGGTCGCCCAGCAGCGTCGGCTTCAGCTCTCCGGGCGATGCTGATGCCGAGGACGTGGTTTTCGAGGCCGTAGCACTACCACGCCCTCGCAGCCTGCTGACACGAGAGGAGAGAATCCAAAAAATGAGAGACGAGCGTGAACGCAGGGCCGATGCCAAAGAAAGGGCTGATGCGACAAGAGGGATGATGAAGGAGCTTGAAATGGTTATCAACCTTCGACCGCGGGGGTCTCGAAGGTCTGCAGGCAGAGTAACGTCTCTGTAAGACGTTGGACTCATTCGACAGCCTTTATTTCGACCGGATTTGCGACGGTGTCGTTCTCAGCGCATAACACTTGTTACAGGTGACTATTTGTTAGAATGCTGTCCTTCTGTTGGACTTGGACTTGGTTCGCCTTTGACTTTTGGGCTCATGGCGTTTGGATATAGACGGGGACCACGATGTACGATTCATGATGTACTGATATGAGCGAGAGTTATACGTTGCACCATGCGCATGATTAATGTACATTCTTAATGACCAACTTTGTATAACACAATCATAGTCTCGCTGGGATTTCCACCCGCGAATCTCTACATTCAGTGGTGACCCACATGATCTCGGAGCGTGAAGTGACTGGGAGAAGGGAAAATAGACTTCCTTACGAGTTTCGGGGCATCCACACTTGTTCTATTTGGTCTCGCATCATGTCCCAGACGACGCAAGCTTGTTTAAAGCCGTGAGCGAGTTCCAAATTAGGATCGAAGCATGGTGCAAAGAAATTCGCCCCGAGTCGATTCCCCTATTCTCTCCTCTTCTGAAGCCCCTGCTCCTATCCTACAGCTAGTACCCGAACTCGAGAACTTGGCTCGGAAGGGCTGCGAAACTTGCCCATCCCGATGCTTCGCCTTTCCTATTGGATTACGAACGAGCAATTAACCGCACCGGATTGGACGACAGAGCAGAGGCATGGATGAGAGACCTCCCAGCGCGAGCACCTTGATCCATTCATGACACGCTTTTACGCCTCTCGGTACCGCCCTGTTTCCAAGAATTCCACAGCACTATCTAGCATTTCATTTCATCAATCCAGCCGGGCACTGGTTCATGTTCCGAACACTCGTCCATGTTCCGAACACTCGTCCATGTTCCGAACACTCGTCCATGTTCCGGGCAAAGACCAGGGGCGACTTCACCACACCGGATTCAGCGAACTGCTCAAATACGATTGGCTGACCACATAATACGATTGACCGCACGCTTGGCGAGAAAACGTGTCATGGCCGTGAAACAAATGCGAATGGCCAATACCAACAAGTAAGGAAAGCTACTAGCCAGTAGCGAGAAGAAGTCCATTGCAAGATTTTCTACAAGGACTTCCTTGCTTCGAACAATGACTCCGCCACGGCAGAGTATGGACAGAGGAACACGGGCCTTGAGGCCAGAAATCAAGTGAAAAGGGTGGTGGGGGTGGGGGGCAGAAACGACTTCGTCTTTCCGTGATTGATGACTCAATAGTCGATCCCTTGGCAAAGAAGAAGAAAGATTAAGGTGGACATGAGAAGTATTTCCACTTTGAAGCCAAGACTTTATTCCCAGGTAATTCACAAAATAGACGCCATACCAATTTGGCGGTAGGCGGAAATTTATCGTCATGTCTGAACGGGAGACAGGCTGACAGGCTAGCTGACAGACGGACTGCATATCATGCAGGAGAATTTTTTTTTTCGTTGCAGATAACCAACACGAGTTGTCAGCTGTCGTGGTCGCTCGTTCCGTTTCCAGCTCCAGCGCTGTCACATGCAATCGGCAGAAGATGCAGAGACGGGAAAAGAGGCTTGATCGGCACTCGAGGTGAGAGCTTGGCCGTGGTAGCCAACCATGGGACAGAGCACTCAATTCCGAAGGCTGTGGCTTAGGCCGAATGAAGCGTAGGCGGGGTGTGGGCTAACGGGAAATTTGAAGCGGTTATTTCTCCTAGCAAAAAGCAAGCAAAACAACAGAGAGGCTTGAGGCTCGCATAGGGCCACGATGCTGGCTTCGCAAAGCGTGACGTAGCATCTAAAGATCCTTGTAGCGATCAAGGAAAATGTAGCTATACCACCAGCTCAAGATGCTGGTTCACACATGTGTGCGTGACGGCGAAGGGTAGACAATTATGATGCCTAAGGAAAGCTCGACCCGTGCGGCCAGGCAACCATCGGCAACGACTAGGCCGCCACGCACGGAGAGACTAGGCAGAACGGATCTGGGGAGAAACCCTGATGCGGAGAGCGTCACCGCCTTGTACCCAAGAAGGCCAAGCCAAGGGACGGACCAAACAAGCGAGGATTCGACGCCAAGGGAAGCGGCCAGAGTCGCAAGTCTCTGTCTCGCCGACTGGAACTGTCATGCCTGCCGAACTTCCGTCTTGGTGAGGAACAAGGGGCTAACGCAGAAAAGGGCCAGTTAATATGCGCCGGTGAGCGAGACGGGCAGCGAGGTGACGCTAAAATTGAGTCGGTAACATTCTGGTATGCCGGGGGGGGAAAGCGTAAATGAGGCATGATGTAGGACTGGCAGGCTTGATATCAAGTGTCGTACAGAGGTCTCACAGCCCCACCACCCCCGTCGCTTGAAAAGTTTCTTCCGTGCTTCTAGAAGGCCGGCCGTTGTCGTTGGAGTCCTAGACGCATACGGCGGCATGCTTGGTGGTCGATCAGTGGGGCTGGGGACAAGGGTGTTAACCTTACTGGGCCGGAGTGGGGAAGCAGGCACAGGGTAATTAACTGGTGACAGCTCATCGATGATTCTGCTGCAAGTGTGAGCTGGAGCTACGACAAATGCCAAATAGAAAAAGCAATGGAGAACGCTAGCAAGCTCGCGGATCATCAGTGACCTGCATAGCCCGCTTCGCGGGCTTCCGATGTAAGCATAAGGAGGCGATGCTGGGAAAGAAGTTGAGGAGCCCCGCGATGAGAGGAGATCACCTCCAAAGGCTTCTCCTGCTTCGAATACGAACCCTACCGAAGCCTTTTCTCGGAGAGGGTGTTCGTCTCATTAGATACGTGCCAACCATCGGTGGAGTCTTGGGAGGAAGGGCTGGGGTATCCTGTCATCATGTTCCAATTCTTGCGGTGTGGCAGGTCTTGTCTCCCCACAGGCTTATTTTGCGGGTTCGGAATTGAGTCCAGCGTTTGGCCCGTTCTTGAAAATGGGCCGTCCATGGGAGGTGCGGCGGGCGCATACACATGGCGTAATAACAGTGCCGCCAGCGGGCGTTTTGCAAGCTTCTGGAAGCTTTCGATGCCACTGGCACACCCTTCTAGAAGCAATCAATTTAAGCCAAATCTTTACAAGCTGATATCCATGCTTGCAACCCCAGGGCTGAAGCTAAATTTTATCCGCAAAGTCTTGCGACGGCTTGAACGTTGCGGGCGTTCCTAGAACTGCGGGAAACGCGGAGAATGGGTGGTCAATGGGTGGTCGAGCTTGCCACGAGGACTAAAAAATACTTTCCTTCGCTTAACTCTTCTGCTTCGATGCTTAGGGGGAACATTAGAAGAAGTCGGGCGACGATCCTCTTGTTAGACGACTCATCCTTGCCAAATGCGGCGAACCACGAGGTATAGAACTCTTCATTAAGGTTTGCCACAGGAGACAAGGTCATCCCAGGTTGTCAGCCCAAGTTCGTTGACCACACCATGTCGCGTTGTTGGAGGCAATCCCACTCCCTACTGATTACCATCCGAGGGACCAAAATGGATGCTCGGTCTAAGCCAGCGATTTCGTCGCAGTAGTCCAATATATCATACTGCAGGAGAATCCTGGAAATAATATTCAATAGCAAGGCCAGAGGAATTTAATAATCACCAATTAAAAGGAAAAGAAAGGGTCAAAAAGGGAGAGGCATCGACCAGTGCCGCCCCATCAACTTTTATTCACCCCACCCAATCTGCACCGCCAGCATTTGGGATGATCTGGCTCGCTCTAGGTGACCATGCCAATCAGGTCTTGAGACTGCCATACTTCAGCAATGCAAGGCGGGAGTTGGCTTGGCTTGACAGCCTCTTTTTTCTACCAAAGGGTTTTGATCATTCAGTGGTCGAAAGAGACGCCGTTCTGAGCAAATAAGAACGGCGACGGCTTGGTTGATCCAAAAGGGCATGTCTTTGCGCTGTCACATAAAAAAATCGTGATGCGTGCCATTACCACTCTTTCCGTCTGGATATTGAGCCACCCCAGATGAAATAATTCACGCAATCAGGCTTCTATCCATTGCCCCACACCTCGCCGGAGCTTACAATGCTACAACGGCAGTTTTCGACACCTTCTCACCCTGCGTCACATTGTCGCGGATAGTGCGTCTCGTTCGCCTTGCAGTTCAGCTCCGGGTCCACATTGTGATTGAGGCCGTGAGGTCACGCGATTGAGCATAACCAATATGGGGATGTCTCGCGGATGTGCTTCCGGTCGCCCCGGTAGATTTCTTCCGCCCACGGGTTGCTGATGTTTGTGCAGCCCATTATTCGAATGTTTGAGATTTTTGCCTGGTTGCATGGAACCAGATGAGATTTGGTATGATTAAAACAACTTGGAATCACAAGTCCAAAGGTCTACTCTCCTTCCAATGGGCAGAAGATTGATGACATAGAGCTGTCGGTCATATCTTGTTTTGCGAGTAAGGTTCCATATTTCCAGAGTGCCCGCAATGGCTTCGCAATCTTCGCAGTGTCGGCCAGTCTGTCTCGAAGGAGACTGGTTAGGTGGTGGGTATATTTGAGGAATGGGCAATGATTGTCCAATGCCACTGCTTTCCGAGGCATGACGATCTGAAATGCTGAATGTAAGGCTTCGAAAGCTGAAAGGCAGCTTCAACAGGTCGGCAAGTATTCAATGCGGGGCCAGCCCCATCTCGATGACTTCATTGTTTACTCTTCCGTCAGCGTGTTGCTGGAGAGTCTCGAGCTTTCTAGGGTCCTGGTTGAGACGAGGGTTGTTCTCGAAATGCTGAACATTAAACATTATAAAATATACCAAAAAAAGGAGTCGCGCTCCAATGTAACCGCGCAGTGTCGAATATTGAAGCTTCCGAATCATTGTTGCAAACTGCGCGTTTTGGCATGCGCGCAGCATGATCGAGGCGCAGCTATGAATATTTCGGAGAGGCCCACGATCCACCTGCGTTCTTGACCGGTACCAATTTGTGGCCATGGCACTCGTCACAGGGAAGGAAAAAAAAAAAAACGGGGCGAAAGCGCGAAAACGAGAACCACTCATTCGAAAGCTTGCCCGTGCTTGGTAACTTCACCCCTAGTTTGACATGATGGTGTTGTTGAAGAAGCAAGCCAGGTAAGTCAAACGGCCATGGTGAAGGTTGTCGTTGGGAGGGGAGCTTTGTAGCAACTCGGTGTGAAGTGGCAGAATGGCAATTAGTTCGCATGCACCGACTTGGAAACTTAGAAGCTCTGGGTGCATAGAAAAGCGCGAGGAATCAAAGCCTGCGGACTGGGAAGCAACGGGGAAAGGTCAGTTTTGCTAGGGGCGGTTGCTGCTGTTGTTGCCGCTGCTGCCGTTGCGGGTGCTGGTGCTTGTGCTGGTGCTGGTGCTGCTGGCAAGGTGCTTGAGGTGCTTGCCCCACAACCTGACCACTCAAACCACTGGTGTCAACCATATAGATGGGCCGACCCCTCGGCTCTTCCCACAATATCCTACTTTCTGTTCAGTTCCTCCCCAGATGACTCCTCTTTTGTCCTGAGGACTTTCCTCTGCACCCAGACGCTTTTCTTACGCTTCGTGGCCTCAACCCTCAGCCAGTCCGGTGTCTTATTCCCACTCGAGCCGCAGCCTTGCCGTGAGAACACACACAGCCAGACGACTTTCTACTCGCTTGAGAGACAGCATCCGTAGATAGATTTGTCTCCACACCGCCTGCTCGACTCCTCCAAAACATATACGGCCACTAAGCCAGACCGCAAGACATACAAATCATGACCGATAAATCTCCCAATCCAGAAATATTCCGCCGAGACGAGGAGCTACAGCTCTGCATCGAGTGCAGCTTCTCTCCACAACGGCCGCCTCAGATGCGCGACCAGAATACCCACAAGCCGAACGGTAACGTCGACGAAGATAGTATCCTCCCATGCTGTCAGGCGTGCCGCGGCCCTATCATCCCGTCCATGGAGGGGAACGACCCGAAGCACTACGCTCCTTCTTTCGACTCCGATGTCTCGCAGTCGACGATCAAGATTTCCGAGAAAAGCAACCTCATCATGGCACTGACCATGTCGGTGCGCGATGCGGATTCTTGTAGCGGTATGCCGCTGACTCGCGCCAACAAGGAGGCACACGACAGGGCTTACGGCTTCGACTTTCTCGGCGAGTGGGTCAGCAGCCTCCCCATCCCTGGTCGCACTCGTACGGAGATAAAGCGGTCGATCAAAAAGGGCCGCGGTAGCTCACTGGCGACCCTCACCGACAGTGTCGGTAGTTATGTCCCAGTAGAGTCCGTTTCGGTGGACAACCAAATCTTCGCCATTGGTCATTGGAATGATCAGGGGAGTCGTGTTGGCTCCAGTGCTGACGACTATGTCATCGTGGACTGAGCAGGTCACGATGGCTTCGACGTTGTGCGCGTAGACTAGTACATCGACGACACAGGTCGGGGGGGCCTGTCGGTGCCACTCGTTTGTGTCTTACCAACGAGGAGAAGCGGTAGGAGGTGATGTCGATTACCCAACGTTGTTTGTCGCGGTCGGCGAGAGAGCAAACTGGGTCTTTCCCTTCGATGTTCATGGTTTCGCTTTGCTTCTGTTGTTTAAACTGTTCCCTCCTTTCGTCATCGGTTTCCATTAAGCACCACTCGGCACCCTCCCCTACTAGCTGTTTTTCTGTTCATGCTTGATCGTGTATAATCTTGTACCAGAGAGCATGCGAAATGGGAAATAAAGAGGAAGAGCTTGAAAGGCAAGAGACAGTTTCGATGCTTTCCAATTGCGTGGAGACTTTGACGCGAGGGAAAGGGTGGGGGAATGGGAGAAGGGAGAAGGGAAAACGATAACGGCGTGTGAGGTGCTGGCCCTCAAAAAGGCGCTGCTTTCATGTACCAGCCAGAAATCCCTGCGATTCGTTGCTGATGAGATTTGAATAGAGTATTGCTTTCCTCGCACAAAAAAAGCTTTGACGTGGGAGAGAGTTGCCACATCGATCGAGTTCGGAAGGATATGACTTGTATGTTGACATGGTAAACAACTGGTTTCGCGTGGTCGGCGCGTGGTCACGGGCCCTCCGGACGCTAAAAAGAACCCGGAGCAAGTTCCGTTGCCGGGATATTGGCGCCCCCAAATCGCAACCTAATAAGGCGGGGTCGGTACCACCGCTTGGACGGACTACGACTCCAGGTTTTTCCGTCCTGTCCTTCAGCCCCGTCCCTTTTGGTCACGATTTCATCCAGATCGGAACTAAGTCGAGCCATTATCCTTCTCGTCTTTCCTCCCACTTTTCCCTGACCCTGGCAGCCTGCTCATTAGGCTAATGTGAACGATGGCGTACCATGAACCGGGACAAGACCAGTTCAACCCATCGCCATCTTCCGCTTGAATTATCCCCAACTCCCAAGAGCGCGGAAACAGAACGGCAAGTGCGGGACGAAATGTCTGGGAAAATATATGGGTCTGTGGTTCCCGCAGCTGCATTCGAATGGGTATGTACGGATAGATGGGGATCCCAATTGAGGGGAAATCGATGTCCTAAGGGCCTGCTCTTCCTGCTCCCTGTGCGTATATATCCTGGATGCGGGAATCAGATAGTATAGGAACGGTATGGATATCCACTTCCTGGTTCCTCCTCTCCTCTGCATGGGTGATTGCCGGACTCGAAATATCGTAAAGACCAGAGGAAATCGTAATGTTTATCATTCAGTTGGCCTTCACCCTGAAGGCAGCGGCCCTTGCTGCCTTGACTTTGGGTTCCGCTGTCGCCGACGCTGCTCCGCCTCCGGTTGAAGCTCGTTCACCCCCAAAATCCCGGGATGCTCGAGATGGGAGTGAATGGGTCACCATCTGGGGAACGATGCCACAGCTCACGGAGCCCGGAAATCTTCCCCCGGAAGGCTTTGTAAGTTGAGAACCGGCATCCTCGCTAGCTCGGCCACGGACACGCAAGGGAATGGTCAGCTGACAAAGTTCCTGCGGATAAAGAACGCGACTGGTCTGGTGTTCGAGGATTCAACTATTCGCCAGACCATCATGGTGACGCTCTCCGCCCCGAAAATTAGGCTGCAGATCAGCAACACATTTGGTGGCTCCGACTTGCCTATCACGGCTGTGACACTTGCCCTTCCTAGCGAGGGCAAGGCTGGAATCAGCTCTATCCAGACGGACACCCTGCAGAACCTCACTTTCTCGGGCTCCGAAAGCTTCATTGTCCCCAATGGCGCCTCCGTCTTGTCAGATCCCGTCGACTTCCCCATCGACGCCCAGACCATTGTTACCATCAGCATGTACCTCGCGTCAGGCCAGACTACCAACAGCATCAACTCGCACCCTGGAAGCCGTACGACGTCGTACTTTGTGCATGGCAATCATGTTGAGGACGAGGACCTCGAGGGCGCCGCGAGTGCTGCTCACTGGTACTTCATCCAGAGCATCGAGGGGCTCGTTCCGGCCGGTTCCGCCGCCGTAGCCTGCGTAGGCGACTCCATCACCGACGGGAGAGGCTCCACAACGAACGGTAATGACAGGTGGCCTGATCAGCTAGTCGCCCGTCTCCAAGCCGAGCCTCGATTCTCCAACATTGCCGTCGTCAACGAAGCGGCGGGGGGGAATCGCATTCTGGCCGATGGACTGGGCCCTAATGCACTCGGCAGAATTGACCGCGACGTAATCTCTATGCCGGGGGTCAAGTATGCAATCATTTTCGAGGGCGTCAACGACTTGGGTTCTGCCGGAAACGACACGGAAACCCAGAGGGCCATCGGGGACCGCGTCATCGAGGCCTATGACCAGATCATCACTAGGCTGCATCGCTTCGGCATAGCCGTCTTCGGAGCCACCATCACTCCCATCATTGGGCCCGAGAGCATCTATTCCGACCCGGAGCGAGAGAAGACGCGGCAGCGACTGAACGAGTGGATCCGAAGCAGTGGCAAGTTCGATGCTGTCATTGACTTCGACAAGGCCACGAGGGACCCTGAGAATCAGACCCAGCTCCTCGAGGCCTACAACTCGGGTGATTTCCTGCATCTGTCTCCGGACGGGTACAAGGCCATGGCTAAGGCAGTTGACTTGACTTTGTTCGAGAAGTTTAGGAGGGGCCTCTGATTTTCAGGGAGGTAAGACGCAACCGAGGACGCATGCTAGAAAGGACAGTGTATGATATTCAAGTTTGTAAAGGATCACAAACGTCGTCAGCGTCTTGGCGAGCGGATTTTTGTTCTTAGGCACCGTCTTACGGATCGATCGGGCTCTTCCGGTGGAACCAATCAATTGCACTCTTCCACGACTCGCATTAGGGCTAACGAAGCTTGCTTTGACAAACTTTTGAAATTATGATGTGGTAGTATGTAGGGGGCCTCATCTCGCTAGCGAGGAATTAAGGTTGGGTAGCTACGCTTGACAATGTTGGCGAAGGGAAGTTTATGTCCTTGGCTGTTTGCGTGCTGAGGATCGCCCTAAGAATGTTTGTCTGAGAGATGAGGGTGTTTGAACCTTGCTCACCCCAATCGGGCTGTTGACAGCTGTCGTGCGCCGTTATAACAATTGCCGTGTTTGGCACTGCGGGGTGGGTTGCAGGAGCTTCAGCTCCTGAATCCTGACATCACATCAACAAGTGGTTGCATATTTGTTTCTCTATGATCTAAGCCTGATATGAGCGGAATCCTTTCGAAGATGTCACGTCATGGTTTCGCCTTCTTCTCTACAGGTGGCATTCTTCCCAGAGAAACAGTCATAGACCAAATGGTTGAAGAACGTCAATGACCTAATCCTGCACCTTGATGCTCAAACACATCATTGTGCAACATCTCATTAGCACAACTTCATTGTAGAGATCTGTCTTCTTTCTTTATTTCTTCCTCAGATTTACTGGCTGCTCCACGATTAAAAGGCCGACTCCAACATATAGGTTTCATCCCACAAACCACGCAGCCATGTCCGAAGAAATTCTCGATTTCCGCACCTTCTCATCCACCTCCCGCCCCGCCTTCGAAGCCCTCAAATCTGCCCCCGGTCTCCTGGCCATGTACCTGGGCGCGCAGATTGAGTCTCCCGACACGCAGGTCCTCGTCCTGCACTGGGCCTCTGCAGACGCCTACACCGCCGCAGCGGACAATGAGGACGAGGATGACGCGGCAAAGTACACCTTCTCGGCACAGGTACCCGTCAAGAGGGGCAGCCCCGCGGCGGCCCTCGCCGCGCCTTGCACCGAGGTAATGACGGGTTATGGCGTCGAGAAGGAGACTTTTATGGGGCAGTGCACCGAGTTCATGGCCAAGGTGGATGCGGGTGTTGGAATGACGGATGGGTACCACGGATATGCGCTCGGCGGCGAGACGTTGAGCGATATCCAGAAAGGGAGGGAAGGGGAAAGCGGGAAAGGGGTTGTGCTGCTTCTTGGGTGGGATAGCAAGGAGGCGCATGTGCAGGCAAAGGCGAAACCTGGGCGTAAGAGTTTCCCGAGCTTGTTTTTTTGGCGCAATTCCTGTCACCAACTAGGTGGTCACGATGCTAACATATTGGGGCAGCTATCAGCGAAAACATCTACTTGGTTCGGTCGGCTAGAAAGGATGTCGATTTGGTAGGTTTCCCCCTACCAGCCAGGAAAAAAGAATGGGCTCGGACATGGGTTGGAGCAATACCCAGTGCTAACCAACCAATATAGTACCATGTTAACCTAACGAAGCTCAAGTAAAGCAGTATATATTCGCTTTGAATGGATTGAAGACCCCTATTCCAAACACCGACCTTGCTCATGGTGTCTATAAGACGGGGAGCACTTGTGGTTGGGTACCTTGATCTGACAACGCGGGCGGTGATCGCGCCACATTTAGTGGTAGTATCTAGGAAGCTAGAGGTCGGCTGCATCGCCAAGCTCCGTAGGCCAAGCTCTTTGTACTAGATAGCTCAACCCCTTTCAAAGATACACATGTAGCATATGCAGATACGAGTACATAATGCGTAAAAAGAGTCAACTAATACCCAAATCATCGGCATCCCATAATACAAGTCACATTGGAACTACGGAGGAGCTAGAAGATGACTCACCCAATGCTCGTGTACCGATTTGTAAGTGGGTGACCGGGGTTGTAAGCACCGATTCCGTGTCGGGCCGCTGGGAGCTTCACGGCTCCGCAGTCTAACAAGCTAGTTAGCACGCGGTCACTGTATGAGGTAAGACGAGTGGTAAGGCGCCCGCGTGTCGTCTGTCGTCCGTGCTAGTACCGTTAATGATATCCATGACATCCATGATGCAGAGCTGCTGCTTTTCACTTTCCCCGGGGCAATAGGGGGGGCTTTGCTCTCAGGTGAAAACAACTACTCTAGGGTTATATGGTAGAAGGATGCCAGGTGCAACTCGTGTCATCAGGATGGGCCAAGGTAATCTGTGGGTCGGACGAATATGACGACAAGCAAATGTCAGGTGGCAGGCCGCTATTGACTTCTATCAAGGTAGATGGGACATTGGTAAGGCAAGTGCAAGAGGACAAACACGACAAACGTGTGCGAGGGGTGCAGGCTGGTGCTGAGTCCACTCGTGTAACGAGGTAGAGGTCATGGGAAGAGAGGTAGATGAAGAAATGCTGCACTATTAGAAATGATACCTTGCTTGAAAGCCAGCTGATAAGTTAACACCATTGCTTTCCCTTCCTACCAACCTGTCAGACTTTCCTCCTCTTGGTCAATCTCCTCCCCATCTAGCAGATGTTTCCCACCGACAGGGGAACAATGGAACGATCCTCCATCTGTCGGCACCCAAAGTTAATGTCGCATACTTCAGGCTCGCCGGGACGTGTGGCGCACTAGAAGCGGCAAGGTGGTCGTCTGCATGAGAGTTCAAACTTGGAAAACACGCTGGTAAACGCCGGGAATCCTCGTCGCCCCCTCCGGGTAAAGAAAGACATGGTATCGATGTATTTCCGGTCCCCCATGCGCTCTGTGTTGCCAATCTTGTTGCTGCTGTAGTCGTGAAATCATCAGCCGTGGCGTTATACGCGGTGTTTTTCCGATTCTACCCGGTACGCATTAGAAAGATTTGCCGACTAGGCCGGGTTGTGCTTGTTCGTCTCACCAAGCCGAGAGTAGAGCATATACAGCGCCATGCGGTTACATTCCTCGGTACCGGTAATGGTGACCAGACGCTCGTTCGTGTTGTCTTGCGGCTCATTAATTTTGATTACGCTGCCGCTGATCTGACGGATCTCGTTGATCTTGGACCCTCCTTTGCCGATGATTGCTCCGACCATATCGTTGGGAATGTAGATTTGTTGCGTCATCGGGGCGCCCGGCATGTTTGCGGCCATGGGCTGGCCGTGAGGACCACCGGGACCCGGAGCCGCAACATGTGGCGCACCATGGGGAGGCATGTGTGGAGCGGCGCCGTAGGGACTAGCCGCCTGCGCACCGTAATGGATTGGCATCGACTGGTTAGGAGGCGGCGCTTGAGGATGATACTGCTGAGGGTATGGACCAGGCGCCATGTGGTGGGTACGAGCGTCATGGCGCCGGTTGTAATTGTCCCCCCGGCCGAACGATCCATGAGCTGGTTGAGGGGAGTATGGGACAACGTTCATGCCGCCCGGGACGACACCGGCTTGGCCGCCGCTGCGCGTGGCATAGGCGGAAGCTGCTGGTCCGCCGAATCGCTCTTTAAGCTGCTCCAGTAGCGTACTGCCAACATAGTAGGTCGCTATGTGTACGGCATCAGCTACGCCCATCACCACCAAGGACCGCTCCGTCGACATAGGAAGGCAATTGTCTGAGGCGTTGAGTCGTGCTCCGGACGCTTCCTGTATCTCCCTAATCCGCGCGCCGCCCTTACCAATAATAGACCCTATGAGAATATGGGGAATGAGGAGGCGAAGCGGATACGTCTTTGACTGTGCTGTCGACGTCTCGGACAGGGGTTCGTTATTCAGGGTACGAATAATAAGCCCGAATGCCTATACATAATCTGTCAGAGACGCGGGGCATTCCGACGAGGGACGGTAGCATTATGTAGTACGCACCTTAGCTACAGCATCGACAACGCCACTGACTGTCAAAATACGCTCAACGGCGCCTTTCTGGTAGTCACTGACTGTGCACTTTGCGTTTGACATCTTGCGAATGTTGGAAACATTCTCGCCACCCTTGCCAATGATGGTGGCTGCTTCAGGACTGGAGATGACGGCCCGAATGTGAATCCAAGCTGTCTCATCGTTGGCGTTTGCCGGAGCAGCCGCCTGGGCCGAGGCACCAGCAGCCGACGTCGAGATCGCGTCGGCTTTGTTTTCCGGGGCATCGCCCGTAGTTGGGTCGACCGGATTCTCCGTCTTTATCCCGTTCGACTTCTCCGTTGCGGACTGATCAGCTTCGGTACTCTCTCCGGTTTTTTCTGCCTGACCAGGCAATTCCACCTCTTCATCGTTCTTGACTACCTTGTCCAGAGCTGGACGCTTCGCGTCGGGTTGGCCGGTGCCTCGAGAAGGGGAAGATGCGTCCTCGAGAGGGCGTTTTGCAGAATTGGTGGGCTGCGACGGCGAAGCAGACATGACGGGCCACCTTTGATCACTTTGGGACTTGGATACGAAGATAAGTTGATTTGGCCGGGAATCAAGTACTTCTTTATTCGAAAGCTTATGTACACCTTTGATGGGTTGTCGAAGGGAGAGGTGTTGGTGAAGTGGGATGCCGAAACTGGGGTTAGACGGTCGTGGTTTTCGGTGAAGGGGTGGACGAGACGTGTCGAGCTCGGGAAGGTAGTAGGGCCACCACACAGTCCTTCGTGCTGGGATTGATGCGGGTGCTGATGCTTTGTGCCCGAGTATCTGCGCTGGCGGCAGCGGGTGTGGAAGGTTGGAAGGAAAGAAGGCGGCGGCGTGGTTTGGCAAGGAGGCAGGCAGGCAGAGAGGTAGGCAGGCGGAGGTGATGATGAAATGAGTGAATAGAGAAAGAAGGCGAGGCTGCGCAAACCGGGGCAAGTAAGTCTTGGTCAAACCTAGGCCAGTGCAAGGTCGCAACGCAGGCTGGCAACTCCCAAGTCTTTTAAATAAAGTCCAGAGCTTCCCGGCCGGAACCTAAGACAAGAACTTGGAATTTTCTCTTCTAGGAGAAAAGGCAGCTCAAGCAATCGGTCTACAGAAGGTTGCTGGCAGGATGGAAGCTGTATGGCGAATCTACTCCCGAGTCAAACTCAACCTTCGAAAAAACGTTGCGATCGAAATGTGAACAAGTATCAAAACAAATCCAAAAGCGTTGTAAGAACGAACAAAAACGGGACTTTCCGATGGATGGGGCGCAGGGGCGACTCGAAAGAGCAGGAAGGGGTGAGCAACGTCTCGAAGTGGTTTGGGGATGGAAAAAGATTTTGGTGATGAAACTGCGGGAAGATTCACCACTTATTAGTTGACCTGAAAGTTCGTGCGCTGTTCCACTTTTACAAACTGCAACAGTGTGAAATAATCCACTCTGATGGATTTTCGGTGGCGCTGGCAAAATGCTTTGTAAGTGGGAAGCCTAATCTGCACAGTGTATGCCCCGCCGGAGACGCTAGAACTGACCGACCAGGGCAGCTCTTCGGCTAAATGGACGCACCTGAAAATTAGGGAGGATTCAGGCTCGGGTTGCCCAAAAGCTCCAACCGTCTTCATTGGTATTGTATCCTTTAACTGGGCTCGTTATGATATTTAAGACTGACGACTTAAGTTATCGTCGGCAAGTGCTGGATGCTAATCAAAGCCCAATCCCACCAGCACCGGTCGTACCTGCAACTCGGGACTAACCTTATCGTTCGAATTAATGGTTTGTTCCAAGACCATTTCCAGTATTGATGCTTGTCTCAAAATTTCAAATCCAGGCCTGTCTAGCCCCGTACCCATTCACTGAACTGAGCCTGAAACCTCCAGCTTCTATCTGGATGCAAATCATAACCCAGCTGGGCTGGCGTTTTCATCAATAACAAGTGCTAATATGAGGACGGCGACACTCCTACCTTCGTACTCGGAGTCTCATAGTACCTGCAGAGGTAAACAGGTTCCATGTGCCTTTGGTGCCAACAAGCCTTCGAAAGTGAGAGCGCAGACCTGGTGTGAGGTCGCAACCTGTTGGTAACGGCAACCAAAATGGATCAACTCTGCCAGCCGCCAGCATGTGTCCGCTCGTCCCCCGCGTCCGGATCTCGGCGTCATTGGTCAATGCTGTGTTGAGCCATCAAGCTCCTCTCCGTCGCGTCCAGCGCGTCAGGATCAAATCGTCCAACCTCCAACGACGAACCCACACGACGCCTGTCGAGAATTCCCATAGACGCTGCGGCCGTTGCTCCAAGAATATGACCGCTCCTTCTGCGACATCGCCTCCCGTATCACCTCCCGCGAAGCGAGTCAAGACAGACAACGCCGCTGTAGGCAAGAGAGTTGCCGAGTCGACGACCCTCCCCGAGCCGGTGCCCGCCACCATGGACCAGCAGATGCCACCCCTCCTCGTCAAGAAGCTGTCGGACAAGGCACGCCTCCCAACCCGCGGGTCAGCCTTCGCGGCTGGGTACGATCTCTACGCTGCCCGTGATACGGTCGTTCCCGCCAGGGGAAAGATCCTCGTAGACACGGACATCAGCATGGCTGTACCCGCTGGAACATGTGAGTCCAAAATAATTACCAATTGACCTCCCGCATATCATTGTGCGAGGATTGGCATCGCAGGGGCCGTACCATGCGCCAATTGGCGCACGAGTGGCTGACTCGGTCGAGTTATTGGCTAATACCTAGTACGTGACTCTTTACGATGCTGACCATATTGCCCCTGGTAGATGGGCGGATTGCGCCGCGGTCCGGTCTCGCTTCGAAACATTTCATCGACACTGGCGCTGGCGTCATCGACGCCGACTATCGGGGCCAGGTGAAGGTGTTGCTGTTCAACCACGGCGCGAGCGACTTTGAGGTGAAAGAAGGCGACCGCATTGCCCAGCTCGTCCTAGAGAAGATTTGCACCCCCGACGTCCAGGAGGTTGAAGAGCTCGAAGAGAGCGTCCGCGGTGCCGGCGGATTCGGTAGCACTGGATAAAAGGACAGAATAGCTTCACGACCGTCTTGGACTTGGAGACGCACTGCACTTCCAGACCGGAGTACGGCGGATTGTTTGCCAGGGAATAAAGATGTCTGTTAGATAACTGAATTTTAGATCACATGTTCGTAGCAGTTGCACGCGTGGGAACTAGGAAGGGATATGGTAATAATGGTATGGATGTCTATACCAAGTATCCTAACCCTGCTCTCTATACATCAATGCTAAAGTCTCCAAAAAGGTGCCAACTACCGTCTACCCATCTATCTCTTCTATATGTTGACGGCTTTGAATTCTACGCTTGGCGACCGGAGACAGGACAGGTTTCTCACAAGCTTCAACTCCGCCGCCTTTGACTTTGCAAGGTGAAGCCTTTTGTTCCACTGGGTTGTGGCAACATCCGACTGCGCTTCAACTTTCTCAACAGCTGCGTTTAGACCTTGCTGGGTCTTGGACAGGACTTCATGCATGCTGGCCACGACTTTCTCAGCCGCTCTGGCTAACGGCAAATCAGCTGCCTCTATTGAGTCGTCACTCACCCAAGACCGCACCCCCTTCAGACCGTCGACGTGGTACACAGCCTCGCGTATGCGTGCGACGGTCAGAGCCGCGAACATATCGCCGGTGCCGCTGAAGTAGCAGTCAATGGCCGGGAAAGCTATCTGGAAGAGTCGCGCCTGACACTTAGATGTCATGGTTGAGCCAATGACGATGAGGTGCGAGGGAGGTCGATCCGGGCTCTCAAGGTTGACAGATGTAATAATGATGTGAGGTATTCGGTATCGTGTGTGCATAGCTTGGATTGCTTCCTTCAGAGTCTCCATGCCGGTGATCTTGACTTCGGAGAGCAGCCTATCAGGTCAGCCGCCAAACACGAGGAAACCTATGGGCTAAGGGGAGCAGATGGTACTTACTCCGCCTCAAACTGGTTCGGTAAGATCAAGTCAGCGGATGGTATCAGTGACTTATACGCCGGAACCACATCCTCGGCTACGTAGAGTCGCCCGTTGTCTCCCATGACAGGATCTAAAACCCAGAAGAAACTTCCCGGCGCATCCTTCGCCTTGTCCTGAAGCTCTCTGGCGATTCTACCCACAGCGTCGACGGCCGGGGCACCAGGGATGTAGCCGGTCAGCATCATGTCGAAGTCATCGAGATATGACTGCTTTAGCCCGACAAAAAGCTCGCTAATTTCCTCCGCCGACACCTTCGAGCCTTTCCATTGTCGGTACCCAGTGTGATTACCTCGCTGGGTGTGAGTCAGAGCGTTTTAATCACTTCAACGAGCGCTCGGGTGCAACAGGGATCCTCACTGAACTGTACCGTGTTCAACGCAGACACTTCAAGCCCGAGGGACTGCAGCACAAAAACTGCAATCTTGTTTCCAACGTTGCTGGCGAAATCATGTCAGAAACCCGTGCTGTCTTTTCAAGAAGGGTGACAAACCCGGAAACAACCTGCGAGCTCTGGATTAGCGGCAAGCTTTGCAGAGTCCACAGGGCTACTTACATGACTGGCGACGGCGAGAACGCGAGTCTCCGGTACAGGATACTCATTTGCCATGGCTTTCGGAGTTTTTCTTGGAGGCTCGAGAGGAAGGTGTTGATAGTAGGGCGTTCCTCGCTGGTGGCGCCCCGGCTATATATCGACGCCGAGACTATGCGTCCTACGGAAAGGTGTGGAAGTTGACCGTACCCTAACCCTGGATGTCGTCACTCTGTCCCCGCCAGCGGGATGTCATCATCTACGAGTACCAATACTCTCCCGCCATTCGACCCCCAGAGAGCAAAGTGAGCTGTACGGAGTTGAGCCTAGCGGAATTAAGGTGCCGAATTTGTTGTGACAGTCTAAGGCGTGCAGTTTGTTCAACAACCGATGTTTATGAAGATATCGGGAAGGAAATGTCTGCTCATATTATAGCGTGAAACCTGCCTATTTACCAGCATCCCAGACACCAAGCGCGCCAACTCTATCATCATCCATACCTCCGTCTCGAAAAAATCTGCGGCATTGTCGTGGTATCATTCTCTCGACATGGAATTCTAGTTTTCGTCATCGCCAATCTGCCAAAGTCCAAGTTAACAGCCAATCACAGAGACAAACAAGGGAGCTGATGAGAGTCAATAGACGACGTACCTTCGGGGCAAGGTAGAATCGGAGATAGCTGTTCTCAACAACGCTATACTCGACCAGAAGAGGAACCTCATTAGATAGGCAAATCTTAACCTTGGGGTGCAGGGTTGACGCCTTGCAGAAGTTGACGAGGTACTTGAGTGAGAAGGTTAAGGCGACAGGCTCGCTCAGCTCAATCTCAACATTCAGGTCGGGCTTCTCGACGTTGGTGTGGCTCCGAAGGGTGACGGAACCATTGCCTATGTCGCCCTGCGAGGAAAACTTGACACCGTCCTTGCTGGCCTCGATGGTTACTGTAGGGGTCTGATGTTAGGCCTTGACACTCCTGCGCGAGGCATTATTCTGTTGTTCCTTACCTGATTCAGACATGGCCGAGAGATCAGTGCAAATCCTTTTGAACTCGTTGGCGGGCATAGAAATTGTGGCAGAGTACTCCGTCTCAGGGATGCCAAGGTGCTCCTGGTCGATGTCCATAAGCTTAAGGTCATATTCCGTCAGGCGCTCGTCGTCGGTATTTTCGAAGACGAGATTGAGCACGTCAGGGGCGTCATCTGCCTTGAGCGTCATCATGTCGTCGTTACCGGCAGCACGGAGCACTCTCGTCAGCGAGGCGAGGTTGACACCCAAAGCGATGTTGCGGTCGCACCGGTACGGGGAGAAGGCCTCTGCCTTGAGCATCATGGACACGAGGGCGACGTGCGAGTTGTCCATGGCCTGCAGGGCAATGCCCGAGTCATTGCAGTCGAAGTTGCAGTCCTGCACCAAGTCCTTGATGGCATCCACTACCTTCTTCAGGATGTGGGCCTGTTCGAGTCGTGCCTCAAGCATTTCTGCCAACGCGTGCGCGCAAAAGGCGGCTGCGGTTAGTGCTCCGCATTCTCGTGAAAGAGGGCGGGGGGCTCGTGCGAATTGAGGGCTTCGGGCTTACTGGCGGTTGACTTTGATGGCAGGATGATCGGCACTTGAGGTGAACGTGAAGAATCGAGTCTAGAGGAAGCCGAGTTCAGAAGATTGTGGTTTGAATTGTCGAAATGGTATGGGCTCTGTTTGAGAGAGAGAAGGGCGGTTATGAGGTCCACTTTGACGGACTACGTTGTACGGGGTTGCAAGGCAGCAAACGCGCAAAAGACGCGTCGGAAGATCAATTAAAAAACGCGGGGCAGTCGCTCGGTGGGTGTCTGGTGCCTGGTGCCCTATCGACCTATCCTCAACTGGGTTTTGCAGGTCTCAGGTTGCTGAATTTGGAAAAGGTGGGACGCTAGCATCTGATTGGGCAACCGAGCTCAGACCTTCATCGGAGAGCACGGCGCCTTGAATCGGAGGCTTCGCAACCGATGCCGACAGCTTCTCAGGGGTTACGCAATCAAGGCACTGCTGAGCCTCAATCGTCCAGAATCCACTCCCTGCAATTCCCTCGGGTTCGCGTCACGAGCCTGCACGGGAAGAATGTGCTTGGGACCCCCGTTGCAACTATCGTTGCATTGCTTTGAGTTCCGACATTGGATCGGGTCATCATTATGGCCTTGGGTGTATAGCTGAACCCTCAGCGGCCCTTGGGATATTGTTCGATCAGGCATTGAAAATGGTGAAATACTGACGCAGTCCGTCGACAGGAAATATTGGTCTGACTGGCTATCTGTTGCCAAAAGTGTGTGGCCTTCGACTTTCACAAAACTCACGTAGGATTCTCTCCTCCTATCCTTTCTTTCCCCAGTCTCTACGATGCGTCTGTCTGCCTACTTCGCATCTGGACTCGCCCTCATTCCACCAGCATTCGGTGTGAATTGGGAGGTGGGCCAGCCTGTAGACACCAGCAGCGGTCGGGTACGGGGTCACGCTTCTCAAACCCGCCCTGAAGTTTCCGAATACTTGAATATCCCATTTGCGAAGCCCCCGGTAGGGAACTTGAGATGGACTGCCCCAGAGCGTTATGAAGGCTCCGACATCCTGGATGGGACGAGCATGGTATGTCATATCGCAGCAGTGTGAAGCCAAAAGCCGAAAACTCAACTTGCTGACTACCTGTGCACATGTAGGGCAACAGCTGTCCGTCGACCTCGGGCTCGGGGTCGTCAACTAAGTCTAAAAGAGACGGCGGATTGACCGAAACGGGCAAAATCATTCTTTCCATGCAGGGCCAGGGAAATGATACGTTTTCCGAAGATTGCCTTAACCTGAATGTGTGGACCAAGCCGCAAACGGGCGTGGAAAAGAAGGCCGTTTTGGTCTTCATTCACGGTGGTGCCTTCACCACAGGCTCTCTGACCAATCCGTTCCAAGACGGATCCGTCTTCGCTGAGGAGGAAGATCTTATTATGGTCTCTATAAATTAAGTCTCCTTACTTATATCAAAGAGGGATTCTAGGCTAACTCAGTGTACAGCTACCGCCTGAACATTCTCGGGTTTCCTGGCCATCCTGATAGCGACAAGGTGCCGTACAATCTCGGCCTGCTAGATCAGCGACTTGCCTTGGAGTGGCTCCACGACAATATTCAGAACTTCGGAGGCGACCCCGAGAAAATCACCATTTCCGGTTACTCGGCTGGAGGCGCAAGTGTCGACTACCTCAGCTATGCATTCCCGGATGACCCGATCGCTTGGGCATTCATCCCCGAGTCTGGGACAACTACTGGGTTTGGCAGCAAAACGAAACGACAGGCAGCCGATGCCTGGTACAGCGTGAGCGAGACACTCGGCTGCGGGGACTCGGCTGCCAATCCCGACGACATGCTGCAATGCTTGAGAGAAAAGGACGTGGACGAAATCTTAGCCGCCATCCCCGCTAGTGACGGGCTCGGTGCCATTCAAGGCGCCTTCACACCCACTATCGACAACAAGTTGGTGTATGCTGACGCCAAGTACGATACCCTCAGCCCAGCAGCAAGGCCGGTATTGATCGGCACCACCAACGACGAAGCAAACTTCTTTCGCGCCCTGGCGTCCATCAAGGGCAGCGATGCAGGGGATGACGTCTGGGAGCGCATGACGGAAACCGTTTTTACTTGCCCCGCGGCCCTTCGAGCGAACCGGTCGTTAAATCACGAAGTTCCGGTGTGGCGGTACCGATACTTTGGCGATTTCCCCAACACTGTTCTGACCGATGACCCACCAAGCGGAGCGTGGCACGGAAGCCAGAATCTTGTCATATTTGGACTGTCTAGTTTGACAGGCGTCCCTGATACAGAGGCCGAAGTCGATATCGCCAAATGGATGCGCGGTGCTTGGGCAGCTTTTGCAAAAGACCCAAGCCGAGGCCTTGCCGACTACGGCTGGCCTCTCTACAATCCGTCCGGGGACACTCTCGCTCGAATAGGGTTTGGGAATGAAACTGGCGGAAATTTCGGGCTTGGAGGAGAATATGACAGCGGATGCAGGAAGACGGTGGCGGTGACCGCAACGCCCATCCTTCCAGACTCACCAGAAGCGACGGCAGACGAGGTCTAGTGTCCCGGTGCCTGTTTCCGAGGCAGGTGGAGATTGCTAACGATGCTCTACAGAATATTGGAGCCAAGCACCGTCCATCGGTGCCGTGGTGGGCTTTGATGATGTTGGTCTGGGCCCTCAGTTCTCCGATACAGCAGTTGTAAGCTCCAGCCAATAGAGATGCGGAATGGGTTGGCTGTGCACTCCCTTCCAATAGGGACCTTGGAATTTTAGAGCTTTTTGATCCACCATTGAGGTCATGACAGACTCAGCAAGATGTTATCCGTATCCGTATCCGTATCCGTATCCGTGTCTGTTACTGTAGACAAAATGAAAGCACGAGACTTCGAGATAAAAGATTTCTGCTACGGTTGCGTCGAACAAGCAATGCGTCGTGAAGCCGATCTGGGCGAGAGACCCTGGAAAAACGATGCAGGTGCAAAATAATCGAGTTGGGAATGTGGGTCGCAAAATCCGAATACGAGCGCATTGTGATTGGCTGGCTCCTGACCCAACATTGAATTGGAGTGCAGCTAGCGGCGAGGCATGGCATCATGGGCGAGGACAATTTCTGCCGAGACCCAACATTTGTTACTTTCGAGGTGGCCATGTAGGGGGTTATTAAATGCAATTGACGCCCACCTCGCACGCCGGCAACTTTTCGCTCCCATTCAAGGCGAGAAAACAGTCGAGGCGCGCCAAACGGGATTTCTACAAGTTCCTCATTCTGATATTTGTTGTCCATGGGTTTACTCCAGGAGGTTTTGGGGCCTGTGTCCCAACAACTCGCTAGTTTGGGGAGAGCCTCGCAAGTTGGAGTCGTGATCGTTGCCTCGATATCCCTGATTATCCTCGTCAATGTTGCCCAGCAGATCCTCTTCGCGAACCCCAACGAGCCGCCCGTAGTTTTCCATCTGTTCCCCTTCTTCGGAAGCACGGTCGAATATGGCATGGACCCGCCCAGCTTCTTCAAGAAGATGCGCGCCAAGGTACGTCCGCCGGAGTCTGGGCACACGCCTGTTCGCAATTGGTCAAACCTGACAGGCTCTTCGTTCTAGTACGGCGACGCCTTCACCTTCATACTGCTCGGGAAGAAGATGACGGTCTGCTTGGGAACGCAAGGGAACGATTTCATCCTCAACGGGAAGCTCAAGGATGTGTGCGCCGAGGAAATCTACACGCCGTTGACCACACCAGTATTTGGGAAGGATGTCGTCTACGATTGCCCCAACGCGAAGCTCATGGAGCAAAAGAAGGTAGGTCGAGCGTGACGATGGACAAGTGCGGGCAGCCCATGTAAAGAAACTAACCGGATCGGCTGCAGTTCGTCAAGGCGGCGCTTACCGTGGAGTCATTCCGAAGCTACGTCCCAATCATCTCGCAGGAGGTCCAGGGCTACTTCAAGCGAACACCCGATTTCCAGAGCAACTCTGGAGTCGTCAACATCGCGCCCAAAATGGCACAGATTACCATCTTCACGGCTTCGCACTGCCTTCAGGGCAAGGAAATTCGCGAGCAATTCGACGAGAGTCTTGCCGACCTGTACCACGATCTCGACATGGGCTTCAGCCCCGTCAACTTCATTCTTCACTGGGCCCCACTTCCCTGGAATACCAAGCGCGACCATGCACAGCGGACGGTAGCCAAGATATACATGGATACCATTCAGAGGCGGCGAAACGAGAGCCGCACCGACGGCATGGACACCATGAGTCACCTAATGAGATGCACATACCGAAACGGCGTGAAGGCTCCCGATCATGAGGTTGCCCACATGATGATTGCTCTTCTAATGGCAGGGCAGCATTCGTCATCGTCAACAAGCTCGTGGGCAATGCTCCGTCTCGCCCAGAACCCCCACATCGTCGAGGAGCTTTACCAGGAGCAGATACGCGTTCTCGGACCCGACCTTCCCCCTCTGCAGTACGAAGATCTTGCGAAGCTGCCTCTCAACCAGGCCTTGATTAAGGAGACGCTGAGACTCCATGCCCCCATCCATTCCATGATGCGGGCTGTCAAGTCGCCCATGCCTATTCCGGGGACCAAGATGGTTGTCCCTGTTGGCCACACGCTTCTGTCCGCCCCTGGCGTCACGTCGTCGGATCCGACGTACTTCCCCAACCCCAACGTCTGGGACCCGCACCGATGGGATAAGGATTCCCCCAACGCTCCTACAATCGTCCGCCAAGAAGTCGAAGATGAGACGATCGACTACGGCTACGGCCTCGTCAGCAAGGGTGCCACCTCGCCCTACCTGCCTTTCGGTGCTGGCCGGCACCGATGCATCGGGGAGCAATTTGCCAACGTTCAGCTGCAAACCATTATTGCCGAGGTTGTCAGGCTTTTGAAGCTGAGGAACGTCGACGGGTCGGACAGCATCATCGGCACAAACTACCAGTCTCTCTTCTCGCGACCAAATGAGCCGTGCAAAGTATACTGGGAGAGACGCGAAAGGCAGTGACGTAGTGCTTAGCGCAACCGGCAGGGCGTTATGGCTTGGAGTCTTGGAGATTCTTGGACGATAGAGATCCATTGTGTATTGTACATATTGCTGCCGCCTTCCACTGCGACAACGTGGCGTTGGCCGTTTGAAGCTTGGAACCAGCAGGACCACATAACACTGCATTAGACAGACCTTTACTGCAAGGGCTGCTCCCGTCCGCACCTTGCAATTTGAATAACTACGACGGTAATAGATGTTAGACAACCTGACTACAATCCATTGAAAAGTTTGAAGTGGACTAGTTTCCCTGTGGGTGAAAAGACCGGAATGGTGGGGCTTGCTGGGTGGTGCCCGAAATAATACGTGGAGGAATACATCGGATGATCGGCATAAAACGTCCCAAGCAAAAGTCCCCGGGGCCCGAGACCTTGTTGCATCTTTCGCCATCCGTTTTCGTCTCGAACGGCTCTAAAGTGGTGTCGATTCTAGCCGCCAACCTTTGACAGGCCTAGATAACATGACACGCACGGTGTAAAACCTGCCACTTTCCATCCATTAGAACCAGCCCCGGACATGTCTTCTTCCGACGACAGTCAACTCGGGCCCCTTGTCCGCCTCTGGGGCCTCACCCCGTCCCAGCTTCCGTCGCAGGCAAGCAACCCCGAGGACCTCGTCCCCTTCCTGACGGCCGTCCTGCAAGAAGCCGTGCCCTTCATCGACGGCGTGGCGCCCAAGCACCCGGCCACGGGGGAGCCCCAGGCAGCGTCATCGACGTGGCGATCCAGGGGCCGCAAGACCTACGACGGGGTGAGCGGCCACGTCGAGGTGTACGAGCGGGTGGTACCGTCGACGGAGCTGGCGACGCTCGCGGCGCGCTACGGGCGGGAAGCCGGGCGGGAAGCGGTGGGGCCCGAGAGCTGGGCGTGTCGCCGGAGCGTGCACGTGGATGAGGAGGTTGGCGGGAGTGCCGGGTGGGGGGAGTGGGTGCGGTCGTTCAAGGACGGGCACGGCGAGGCGGAGGAGCAGTACACGCCGAGCATCGTGGGTTCGAGGCGGGCGAGGGCGTGGGAT
>Ga0247774_1000046_pt1 | contig 53027 bp, 34 predicted proteins | sample UWRJL001104B6_FD_179933 | JGI IMG/M metagenome (GOLD analysis project Ga0247774, IMG submission 179933) | Plant litter microbial communities from Arlington Agricultural Research Station in Wisconsin, United States - UWRJ-L001-104B-6 | ecosystem: Environmental > Terrestrial > Plant litter >...
GGATTATCAACATACAAGCTAAATCCTCTCCCTCAAACACAATGTCCACCCAACATGACAAGAAACTCCTAAACGTCTCTCCATCATTGTCGTCATCGTAATCATCATCATCCCAGCAGCACATCCACCGTTTCCCTCGCCTGCGCATCCCACGCTCTAGCGATGATGTGCCCCAACCCCCGTCTGTAGCATACCCCCCCAATCCTCTCCACCCACAGCACATTCACAAACTCCACTAGCCCTCCTTCTCCCACCACCCCCGGTTCCTTCAGAAACTCGTCCTCGAACACGTGGCTCGAGTCTCTCTCCGTCGCCTCGCTGATCGCCACAAACTCGAGCTTTTCGTCTCCGTCGTAATTGCTCGACTGGATCCCGATCCACGTGTCGTGGGACCTAAACTGGCCGACCCAGCGGTTGTTGCGAGAGTAGATGTTCCCTATCGACAGTGGCGGATTGTCGCGGTTTCGAACCCCCTTCTTGATGTTGATTTCGACGTCGAAGAAGCCCCGCGAGGTTGTGAAGCTGAGGCACGAGCCGGGGGGAGGGGGCACGGCGAGTAACTGCTCTGGGCCGGTGGTAGGGGATATGGGGATGGGGTAGCGAAACAAGGTGAGCCGGTCCGAGTCGTGTTTGTAATCGTACCCGTCCTTTGCCCACCCCGGGGGCATATTGGTGGACCGAAACGCGCGGCCGCGGTATTGGAGGCCGTTTGACACCAGGGGGGTGGTGGTTACGCGGTCTGTCATGCTAAATGCGACGGGGCGCCTGAGGCGGAAGTGAGAGGGGGATTGGAACCTTCGGGCATTGGCACCGCGCTTGACCAAGGGGCTCGTCTCGACGTAATCGGCGGCCGCGCGCCAGAGAAGGAGCTCGACGGGAAGGTCGTCGAACCACCAGCCCATCCAGCTCCATGATGGGAGGCAGTTCTGCTGCGATACCCCCTGAGGGAGAATTTTCCGTCGGATGCTTGTTTGGGGTTGCCAGAGGAGGGCGACATCGAGGAACATGACGGGCAACCCCCATACAAACCCCCCTGCAAAGACTTTGGACAGAACGTTCGTGATTCCCGCGAATGCCTTGGTAGTGTCTTCCACAAAAGTTAGTCGTCGCGAGGTATAATCCATCACAATCCGGGAGTAATCATCCATATCCGGCCACGGCGAGTGCTGAAACGCCAAGTGAGGAGGACCTAACCGAAGAGCACATCGCGGGCGAGATTGTGCGCGGAGCATCTTGAGCTTGCTGGTTTGGGTGCTGTCTGTCCAGGTTTCGCAGTGGCATTCCCACGTGAGCGTGTCTTCGAAGATGTAAACGGCTCGGCGCGCGTACAGTGCTTCCTGGACTGTCCAAGCGCGAGTGTTCCATTTCGAGGCTGCAACTAGGTCTTGGTGAGTTTTTCCGGCGCCTTTCGGTTTAGGACCGCCGGGAGGAAGTCTTTCTAGGCCACTTAAGCCGGAGTTGGCGTGTGGGCCTGCCGCGACGATGACCAGGTGGGCATTCGCAAAAATAAACGCCATATTCCGCACGTGCTCTTGTTTTTCGGCCTCGTCGTCCTGAACGATGCAAAGCCGATCAACCCATAGGAACCGAGTGCCCAGTTTTCTGGTAAGCCAGATGGCATCAGTGATGGTTGTGGGGAGATCATCCTGGGGAATTTCTTTCTCGTGCCGCTCGACGTTCGCAGCCTGGGTTACCAAGTGTGGTGTTCGACCCGGCGGCTCATAGACGTAGCTCAGCGCAGTGTAGGGGTCGTCTGGATGTGCGCGAATGAGTCTATATTCCACGCAGTCGATGAGCCATACCGGCCGGAAAGTCGGGAGGCCGTCTACCTCGTGGCCGCCGTGGCAGTGCCGCCCATGCTCGCTGGTGCACTGATCAACCCAGCCGCGGATGCGACTGACTGGGGACGACTTGAGCGTCGGGGACGAAGCCGATGTGCTTGCCCTTCTGTTGATCGAATTTTGAGGTTTCATCCCGCCCCAAGATGACCGCAGCTTCTCCGTGAGCGACTGCCTCCTAGGCGGGCTTACCGTTTGCCTCCTCGGATCGCGCACCCGCGGTATGGCCACGGGTGGTGGCCTGTCCCTGTCCCGGTCCCTATCCCGCTCATGATCTCGGTCTGGCGCTAGAGGCTTCACATCTGCCATCGATGACCGGCGATAACGCCCGGGGCGAACGCCATCATCTGCGTCGTAGTCTTTTTCCTTGTCTCTCTCTCTCTCACGGTCCCGATCCCGATCCCGGTCCCTTTCTCTAGGCCTGTCCCTATCGCGCTCGCGTTCCACGTAAGATGAGCGACGATAATCGCGGTCCCGGTCCCGGTCTCGTTCTTTATCCCTATCCCGATCCCGATCCCGATCCCGATCCCGATCCCTTTCCTTTTCCCTTTCCTTTTCCCTTTCCCTTTCCCTTTCCCTGTCCCTGTCCCTGTCCCTGTCTCTATCCCTGTCCCTGTCCCTATCGCGGTCGCGATCACGATCATGTTCACGATCATGTTCACGATCGCGGTCACGGTCCCGTTCATGACTGGCGGGTGGCGGAGGGGGACCCGGCGGCGGCGGCGCTGGTGGCGGCGGCGTGGGTGGAGACGGCTCCCTTACAGAACCATCCCTTTCCGGGGAACCCCGTGGAGAGCGACTCATGCCTGTCCTAAATCGCTTTCTGACCAGCTCCTGGGGAAAAACCGGTCTTCCGTCTGGGAATGGAATGAGCTTTTAAGATTCCGGGATGAGGAAAAGTCAACTCAAGGCCGAGGCTGAGGTGTTGGCCGCCAGAGACGTTGCACCAACGCTTTGGGCTCCATAAACCAGGTGGCTGGGCGCCGGTTGGCCAAAGCGGATGAAGTTCTCTCACAACCCCAATTCAATGAATCTGTAATTCTTTTCGGGTTCTATGAAACTAAGGTGACAAGGTGACGGTGAGGCGCGTTTGCGATGAGTTTACGTGTTGAGGGCATGTTGATTTGTGAAGTCATGCAGAGGCGACGATGTGTCGAATAGCAAGTGGAGGCGGGCGGTGGGCAAATTGCGTGGCCAGCGACTGGCTGGGGCTGCTAAACCGCAAGTGATGCGCTGGCAGCGGCTCCTAGCGGCAGGCGAGCGGCTGGGTGGGATAATGACTTGCGTCTGAAATGTCCCTCATCAACCCCCTCATTAATAAAACCACTGGGGGACCCAGCCCTATGATGAGCGACATGAGAGCTTGCATCGGCACTCCGTTTCTCACGGTATTTGTGTCATGGCCTATCCGTAGTAGTGTTCGGTATGGCAAGAGATCGAATTATGGCTTACACGAAGTGCCGTGCCGTGGGAGTTCAGAGCCATACAAATTGGTAGCAAGACATCCCTAGATATGCAAACTTCATCATTTTGATGATTCATATGCGAATCCTCAAGCCATATTCTCAACGCCAACAATGAAAGGATATTAACACCGAAGATCCTGAGAGACCAAAAAATTCTGGCGGGAGAGAAACGAGAGATATGCAAATATTGAACTTTTGCGCCAACAAACCAGGAAGAATGACTGGATAGGAATGCCTCGATATTTGTTTTGAGTTCGTCGACTTGGAAGGCCAGCGAAAAGGCCGCGTGGTGGGGCGCATGGAATCGGAGCATTAGGCAGGAAGAGAGCTAAGCTAGGAACCAAGTACCTCTCCACTTATTTTACTAGGGAAAATACAGACTTCGTCAGACTTCATCACCCCCCCGCCTGCCGTCGCCAAAGCCTCCACCTGATAGCAGGCACGCGCTTCAAACTTCGTCATCTTCAGGAACCTTCTCCACCCCGACGTCCTCCGATTCTTCCTACTTCACCGCTACTGCTTCCCTTTGTTCCTTCAACACTACAATATTTTTCGGCTCTTCATTCCTTGCATCTGACTTTCTACGCGTTTCTTTCTTCTGAACCTTCAAGTCTTACACTATTTTCTTCCAGTTTGGCCACACAGTCAACCATGGCGAGGAGGGAGTCTGCATCTAGGTGCACCTCGGTGGCGAGGGTCACAGCCCAACTCCTCCTCAGCTTCCTCGCCATTTCCCCCGTTGAAGCCTTCGCCCCGGCCGCCGAACCCAACTTCGACGAGACGATCATCCTTCCGCCCGGCCTCGGCTTACCGTCGGAACCAGAGATTCAAGCGCCAGCCGAGCACACGTTTAGCCTCCGTCATCTCTACCACCACGGCACGTACCGACACCCGAGGCTACATCGGAGGAAAGACGTGACGGCCCAAGCAGACATCTTCCTTGCGGCGGGCGATGGCTATGACCTTATGCCAATCCCCAAGTTGAAAGCGAAGTCCCGCTCCACAGCCATCGAACGGCTCAAAGACCGGCGACCCTCGGTTGTCGACCCCCTCATCGCCGAAGGTCGCCGAAAAGGCTTGGTCAGCCAGTTCAGTCCCTCTGCCTGGACGGTCGACGAAATTCCCGGGCCGGAGGTGACGGATAAAGACACGGTCCTGAGCATGGCATACATCGCCGCAAACGCTTACGTCGAGACGGAGGGCCAACCGGACTGGGAGGAAGTCGGCGATCCTTTCCATGACGATGTTGATTTCGGATGGGAAGGCGACGGGCTTCGGGGCCATGTCTGGGCCGACGAGACGAATTCGACCATCGTGATTGGACTAAAGGGCACGAGCATGGCGGTTTTTGACGGTGATGGGACGACCACCAACGATAAAATTAACGATAACTTGTTCTTTAGTTGTTGCTGCGGCCAGCAGGGCTCCTGGTCGTGGAAGAAGGTGTGCGATTGCGCGACGGGGACATATTCTTGCAACAATACGTGTGTGGTGCAGAGTTTGAAGGAGGAGTCGAGATATTATACTGCTGGAAGGGAGCTATTTGCCAACGTTACGGAGCTATACCCCAATGCAAATGTTTGGCTCGCGGGGCATTCATTAGGAGGCGCTGTTTCGTCCCTCTTGGGGCTTACGTACGGCATCCCGGTCGTCACCTTCGAAGCCGTACCCGAAGCCCTGGCCGCGTCAAGACTGGGCCTTCCAGCACCGCCGGGGGCTGACCCGAATGCACCTCAGGCGAGAGAAAACACTGCCGCCTACCACTTTGGCCATACTGCCGACCCGGTCTACATTGGCGCCTGCAACGGTGCCACAGCCTCGTGCTCCTACGCAGGCTATGCCCTAGAAACGGTCTGCCATACAGGCATGGAATGCGTGTACGACGTGGTGGCTGACAAGGGCTGGCGAGTCGGCATCGGGACACACACGATCAAATCGGTCATCCACGATATAATCCTCAAGTACGACACGGTACCTGAGTGCAAGTTTACACCCGAGTGCCGTGATTGCGCGAACTGGAAGATGTACGAAAGTAATCACACCGACCCCATTACGTCGACGAGTACGACTTCGAGCAAGACGCGGACTCGGACGCAGACGTGCGAGACGCCGGGGTGGTGGGGCTGCTTGGATAAGACCACTACAGAGGTCGTGACTACGACGTATACCACGACGAGCACGACGTGTGTTTCGCCGGGGTGGTTTGGGTGTAAGGAACGTTTAACTACTACGAAGACTGTTACTACCACGACAGAGGTTCCGGTTATCACTACGGATACTTCAATTACGACTACTACGCCAATTACAACTACTAGGCCTACCAAGACGGCGGAACCGACCACTAGTACAACCTGTCTGACGCCCGGTCGGTTCTGGGGTTGCAACGACAAGACAGAAGAGCCGACAGGGACTATTACCGAGGCTCCTACTGGCGTTCCAACTGCCGAACCGTCTCCTTCTCATCCCCCTCCGACTTCTTCTTGTGCGAGGAGGGCTTGGTATGGGCGGTGTAAGGAGTGGGAAGGACCAGAGGATGAATTTTCTAACTTCGAGTTGTAAGGAGGGCAATGTAGTCGTTTGCAGAGAAAAAGGGAGAAGAGATAGCGGCGTTTCATAGGGTGTACATACATAACTGACGCATGACTTTATTTCCAGCGATAAAGCATCTCGTACATTTGGGTAGGATTCACCAGATATCAATAGCAGTAACTAAATCATGTTCATATGTAACAAGAATACAGGTGTTTTCTAACACGCATACAAATATCACTTCCATGGTCATATTTCCCAAGATCCAAAGTATCTAGATGTTCCGATCAAGCCATGGAGATCATATTTAGGATCACGCCATCAACGCTCCAAAATCCGGGTTCTGCTTAAATGGCCGTTGTATATGACCTCAAGATGATATGGTTTAAAGCTTAACACTGTTCCTCGAATTTCTATTAAAATACACTGCAAACATTTTGCTACTACTCTAGACAGCAAAAAGGGAGAATAAAGAGGGAAAAAAACAGTGAAAAAAGCTAGCTTTGATAGTCCTCGCCCGTCCCCTTCAAAATTGAAATGTCAAGCCCCCAAAAAAGGAGCAAAGGGCAAAACCTCAAGACTTGTTTGTCCCTTTGATTTCGCCATCCCATTTCTTTGCCCTTTGCCCTCGCCTGCCTGCTAAAACATCACCTGCTTCTACCCCCCCTCTTCTCAACAGAACATATCTGCATCGAATGCGTGCAGACAGAACAAGGCCGGACGGCCTAGTCGCTTGATGTACCACGTCCTTCTTCCTGTGAAGGAGAAACAACAACTGACTGCAAAAAAAAATTTGCTGCCTCTCTTACTTGGTATCTCCCCTTTGCCTGCAAAAAGAATACAAAAACTAGGCCCAAAGCCAAAGCCCAATCGCCGCCAAACCCTTCCACACACCGTCGGTAGTAGCATGGATCTTGCCTTTTCCTTCCCCGGAGACCGAAAATTAACCAAAACGCCAGAAACAGAAACAACTTAAAGACACAGCCTGTGGCCCCTTCATTAGTCGGAAAGGTTATGACTCCTCATCGGGCTTTGCCTCCCTCGACGACGAGGCGTCACCATTGGTAGAGGCGGCCGCGGCTGCTGCTGCCTCCTTTGCTGCTGCAGCTTCCTTGGCGGCCGACGATATGAGCTTAATCTTCGTCGTAGTTGGAGCCGCAGCGAGAGCAGGTGCAGGTGCAGGTGCTGGCGTGGGCTGTGGAGTCGAGCCGCTCACGGATGGGGCGCCAGAATCCTTCTCAGAATCTTCCGACTCCAGATCGCGGAGCTCAGGATGCGCGTCAAGTTCGACACTCATTTGGTTCTTGAAGTAGTTCTGGAAGATTGTTAGTAAACACCCCGGCTCGTTGGTGAAGAGGTGGTGCAACTTACCCCCATCAAACCCGCCCACTGCCACAGCAAGCTTCCATCTTCGTTGTATGTGCGACAGTTCCGAATCATGAGGCCAACATCCTTCTTCATGTCGCCCAGACTGCCATATTCCTCCTTCTTGATCTTCCGGTCAATATCCTTCATGCAGATGGGATTCTGAATGATGAGGTAGTAGTCGGCATAATCCCTCTTCGGCGGCAACTTGACGAATGGTCCGATGATGAGCGTCTTCTCCGGCTCTGATTCGTCATCGTTGCGTGGTTCCGGCTCGTCCTCCAGGCTCATCAGGCCGTCGTAAAGCAGCCTCAGGGACTTTTGCAGCACCATGCGGGTCTCGTGGCTCATGCGAGCATCCCCGTTCGCGGCCGGTATAACTGCTTTTGGTCGTCCCTGCGGTCCGCGGCGTTTCTTGGCCGGTGGCTCATCCTCGCCATCTTCGGCCTTGCGCTTCTCGTTCTTGCTGCCAGGCTTGCGCCCGCGCTTCTTCGGCGTCTCCACCTCCTCGGTGCTTGCACGGCTGGCCGATGGTGAATTGACGCTCGACGAAGGCTGACCATGCTGCTTGGTCAACTTCTTGACCCTGTTGGCTTCGCGTCTATCTTTCCGCGCCCGTTTCCGGGCAGCCGCAGCTTCAGGGGAATCCTCCTCGTCATCGACGGCCATGAGCCACTGCTCTTCAGTGAGGCCATCGTCGTATTTGACTTTTGTGCGTTCACGGGCGCCGCGTCCGAGAATGACCTCCTCCTCTTCTGGAGAGGGGTTGTCCTCGCTGAGATAGATGTCGGGAAGCTCATTTTCTGCCATGAGACGTGGCTTGGCTTTGCATCCAGACTTGGTACCGTAAAGCGGATCGGCCGCCCGTTCGTCGTCCATCTGCTGGAATGTGATGACTTCGTCGTCGGTTCGTGCGAGAATCATGTTCAGTTCCTCGTCGTCCATCTCTTCTTGTTCGCCAGAATCAGCCATTTCTGCTTCTAGGAGCGTCCGCAACATGGCATCACGATCGGTTTCCGAAGACTTGTTGTCGAAACGACCGGCCTGGATAACCTTGCCGTCCATGTCAAGCTTGAACCGAGCCCGTTCCAAAATCTTCTCCTCAACTGAGTTGGAGCTGATGAGTCGCAGAATTCTGACCTCGTTCTTCTGGCCGATACGGTGTGCACGATCTTGGGCCTGCAAATCCTGGTGGGGATTCCAGTCCGAGTCATAGATGATGACGGTGTCGGCAGTCTGAAGATTCAGACCCAAACCACCAGCACGGGTCGAAAGCAAGAACATAAAGTACTTGGAATTAGGGGCATTGAAATCCCTCAGCAGATCCGATCGTTCATCGGACTTGGTCGTACCATCAAGCCGCAGGTATTCGAACTTGCGATAGCGAAGGTAGTCTTCCATGATATCCATGATGGCCGTCATCTGGAAGAACATGAGGACGCGATGGCCGGTAGCGTGGTACTTGGGTAGGATGCGGTCCAGCAGCTCAAACTTGCCGGCCGTTCTCCAAAGCATGTCGTTGCTGATGCTCAAGGGGTTGAGGACATTCTCCACCTCGTCGAACACGAATGGGTGGTTGCAGAGCTTCCGAAGCTGCATAATCATGTTACTCAAGCCACGAGCACCCGTCTTGCCGCCTTTTCCGTCGCCCACCGCAATCTTGTTGTGCGTAACCATCTGCTTGTACAGCTTCGCTTGGAGGGCCGAGAACTTGCACTTGATGACCTTCTCCGTCTTGTCGGGGAGGTCTTTCTCGACATCCTTCTTCAGACGACGAAGGAGGAATGGCCGAAGCACCTTGTGGAGACGCCTGATGACCAGGATCTGTTCTTCTTCCGTCAGGTCCATCTTGTCTTGGCTGCCAGTGTTGGCAAACGGCGTGTTGAACCACTCATCGAATGTCTTCGCAGACTTGAAGATGTTTGGAAGGACAAAGTTGAGCATGGCCCACAGTTCGCCGAGGTTGTTCTGGAGCGGTGTACCGGTAAGAATGAGGCGGTACCGGGTGTGGTAGTATGTTTGGATCGTAGCCGTGAGCTTGGACTGCGTGTTCTTCATGCGATGGCCTTCGTCGATGATCATGTGGAACCACTTGATCTTAGACAAGACGGGTCGGTCCTTAATGATGTACTCGTAGGTTGTGAGCAGCACCTGGAATTTGCCCTGCCGGATCTTCTCCTGCTGTTGCTTTCGCGCGTTGGGTGGCCCCTTATACACGACGCGCGAGACCGAAGGCGCCCACTTCTCGAATTCGAGGTTCCAGTTGGTGAGTGTGCTAAGAGGAACAATGACCAGGTATGGACCCATCTGCTGCTTCCGTTCGATGAGGTAAGTGATGAGGGAGATGGTCTGGATCGTCTTGCCGAGACCCATTTCATCGGCAAGGATACCATTGAGGTTATTGTTGTAGAGCGACAACATCCATTGAAGCCCCTTGACCTGGTATTCCTTGAGCGTACCGCCGACAAGAATGTTTGCCTGGCCCGTGACCTCTTCCTTGTTGCGGTGTGCCACGGCGTAGTAATCAATCTTGCTACTGGATATCTGCTCCTCCTCCTCCACCTCGGACTCGCTCGCGTCATCCTCAAACGCCGCGGCTTCGTCGCCGTAGCGCTCGGCAGCCTTTCGCTGTTGCGACTTGACCGAAGATGCAAGCTGCCGCAAGAAGCCATCTGTTTGCCTGAGCAAGTGGGTGATGCGGGTATCTTTCGCCTGGTCGAGCAGCTTGAGGTACGCCTCTTCATCGTCGGCTTTCAAAGCCTGCAGACGCTGCTTCGCAGTTCTCTCGAGACGCTTCTGTTCTTCCTTCTCAATGTTATAGTGTTGGCTGTACATGAGCTTCGCAAGCTTGTGCGACTTGTTCTTCTGCGTGTCGGCTGCATTTATGATCTCGGCACGGTGGTTGTAGATGGCTTGCAAGAAGTCGCTGTGCTTCTTCTTCTCGCGGTTCTCGCGTGCATCGCGTTGTTGCTTCTCGAGCTTCTCCGTGATGCGTGCTTCCCTGACGCTCTGCTTTTTCATTCGTCGGTAGTTGCTGCGATTTGTCGTCATGGCCAGGTTGTCATAATTCATCATCATCGACCCAATCCGCTCCCTCAGCTTGCGCTGCTTCGCGTACTGTTCTAGCTTCTTCTTCTCGATCATGTACTTGATCTTCTGCTTGTCGTCCGCCTCAACCGCCTCCTTCGTCGAATCCCAGTACGCCAGGTTGGCCGGAAGGGCCTTCAACTCGGAGTACCTGTGGTTCATGCGGTTGAATAGCGCACGCTCATGTTCAAGGCGAACCTGGTCCACGTCAACTCCGGTGGGAAACACGCCTGATAAAATCCACCTATTCTTCCTTTGAGCGTGATCAAAGTAGTCAATGGTCGGCCGGATCATGGTTCCGTACGGAGTCTTGACTGTTTTGAAGACGGGGCCTTTGGAGGCAAGTGCCGGGTTCTCTTGTGGAGTGGCGGGAACTCCATTGACACTGGGCCTCTTCGCTACATCTTGGGGTGCCTGGGTAGTCGAGGGGGGGGCTTGCTGACCAGCGTTCGGCAGCGATTGCTGCCTTCGCTGGCGTTGCGAGAAAAGAGTTTGCCGAATATTTGGAGGAATTCCATGGTTCTTGGACAGCATCTTAAAGGCGCTGATTTGATGTCGCAGCATGCCTAGTTGTTGCTGAGAGAAAAGGTTCATCGGCACCCCATTCGGGGCCGTCGAGGGCGACGCGACCCCGGCTGCCGGCATTCCGCTTGCCGGTTGCGCCTGCGCCGGCATGACTTGTGGTTGCGGCCGGCCAGGCTGAGTGCCGTTGACCATCCCATTTGTGGCAGCATTCTGCCCCTGAGGCTGGTTTTGTTGCGCCATCTGCTGATGTTTTGCCTTGAGCTGCTGGAAATGGGTCAAAAACCTATGTGTTTTGATGTACTCCGGGTCGGTATGGGGGACGCCCGACTCTTTCATCTGCTTGAATTTCTACACCGTCGAGTTAGCCAAGCCAAGCCAAGCAGCGATATTATACATTCACAAGCATCGCAGGCAGCGGGTAAATCGCGACGCTTGCTGATAACAGCCACGCGCTACGATAAACATACCTTGAACATGTCCTCCACCTCTTGCTTTCCCATCGTCATCGGCATCGCGGTGCCCGGATGTTGGACGGGTGGAGATGCTTGCACGGTAGCCATCTTGTCCAAGAGTCCAGAACCTCGGGGCTTTATCGAGACCGAAGACGAGATATCCCAAGTTCTGCAGGTTACACTATCTCAGGTTCATAGCGAGAGCTTGTGGGCGGTTACGAAATGGTAGCCTAAACGCGCCGTGCGTGTCTCGAGTTGGTGTGTCGTTCGCGAGATGGAATGGACGTGGCTCGAAATGAAAAGAGCGACGTGTAGCGTGAACGAATGTTGGGTGAGACCGGCAGCCGGAGCGCCAGACGTGTAGAAAATTGGTCGGCGACGGGAAAAATGTCGGAGTCGTTTGGGAAACCGACGTGAAGGATCCTGTTTTGGTGGAACAAATGGTTAGTTCGGCGCTGGTGGATACGGAAGGCCGGTGGTCGCAAAGCTCCGGAGCCTCGACTTTTTTTTTTTGAGCCGCAGAGCAGATGGTGTCTTTTGCTGCTGCGCAACTCCAAACTCGAGACGTGTGGGGGAGAAGGGGGCAGGACGGTCAAAGGAAAATGGTGGCAAAAACGAATGGCAGTCACGTTGCAGGACCGAAAAATTACCTAGAGGAATGCGAGGATGGCGCGTGGGCGCTTTTTTACGATGGGTTGTGGGTGTAAACCGTGGAAAAATCCTTTGGTGTCGATTTTCGAGATGGGAGTCGATGCCTACCTCGAGGGGCCTTGCGATTTTCGATGCGCGGTCGCCGGATGATGATGGGAGGTGAAGAACCACAACGAGCAAGATTCAGCGTGATGGTTGGTGCGGTCTGCAAATACGCGAGCCATAGTAAATTTCAGCACGCAAGCCTGACCAAGAATTTTCGGGGCGAACCTATGTAGGCTCGCAGAACTGATTACATAACACGCCCCACTTGTGACAAGCAAAATATAAGTTGATTGGTTGGGCAGGATCACGTGCCGGCAGCTGCCTAAACTTTTGATCGGTGTCTTCCGACGCGATGCGCTTGTGCCCCTGTAGATGCATACTTAAATAGTGATTCAGGTTCAGGTTAAAGTCAGGTACCCTGCGGAGCGTCACGTCGAGGCAGTACAGGCACGAATTCAATGTCCCTCAACAGCCCGGACCAGCGCAGCCAATGAATCCGAGATGGTAGCCGTGAGTAGGCCTGCGGTCTGCTGCCAGTGCTGCTAGTCTAGGCAGGAGTGTCAGTGGTATTGATTTTGGTTGCCATTATAGTTCCCTCGTCAGCATTCAACCAGACAGACTCCCGAGTCCTTCTAAATCTAGAGACAGAATGTTTAGCACCTGCCAAGCTCCATACGCTTGCCTACCTCTTAGTCTTCTTTTTCGCTGGGCCATCCTCATCATCAGCTACGGCGGAATACTGCGTCTCTGGTTGCGTTTCCTCGTACGCTTTGGTATACAGCGGGTCCTTCTTCGCAATATCGGCATACTTTAGAAGCGCCTCTCGCGGATCCTCGTGCAGCATCCTCGCCAACGGGATATTTTCCATGATGCGCGACTCATCCGGCGCATTCTTCATGAAGGGGGTCTGGCGCAGCTTTTCCGGCCGCCTCGGGTCTCTTGACTTGCCCAGCGCTGTCGCTCCGCCCTTTCTTGATCCCGGGTACGCGCCGCCGGGCGTGATTATAGCATCGCCCGATACTGCGGACTGGTCCATGGTAAAAGCGGAATTATCGTCTATGTGGCGTTTCTTCGGCGCGCGAGACATGGCCTCTACTGCTCCCCTAGACGACTTTTGAGGGTCAAAAAGAATATGAGTCTCCGCGTTTGCCGACCCTGTGATGATTTGGTTAATCTTGGGGTGCCAATCAACGGTAATAAGCGGCGATCCTGGCGTGATGGGTGTCACGAGCTCGGGACGCAGATTAGCAGGATTCAAGATGTGCAAGTCGCCTGTTGGCGAACCCGTAACGATGCTGTACGAGTTTGGCGCATACTTGATGTTTGACATGGGATAATGGTCTGATGTTGAAGGGTGGGATACGGTTCGAAGGGGTTCCTTGAACTTGCGTGTATCCCAGAGTTTTATCGTGTCATCTCCGCCTCGAGTGACGACCATTCTCCCATCCGAAGATATGTCAAGTCCTCCCGTCCAGGTATTGGGCTTGTGGGCGTCCCTGATTTCACCTGCGGGCCTCGTAAAGGGACCATTCCCGCCGTACATAACGAGAGTTCCATCCAAGGCAGCTGAGATGAGAATATTATTTCCGCCCTGAGCTTGGGATCCCCATGCAACAGCAGTCATTCTCGTCCGGCCGCCTCCCCCTGCAACTTTGGACTTGAAGACGATGACTTCTTTCTGAGACCGCTTGACGTTAATATCCCAGATTCGCAGGGTGCTATCGGTTCCTGCCGTGATGCAGAGATTTTTGTCAGAGGGATGCCAAGTCCCCGTCGTAATCTCTGATATGTGGCCCTTCGTATTGTTCATATCCCGAAGATACATGTCCCCTTTGATGAACTCCGTGACAATATCGCCGTCCCTTGAGAGTATCTTTGCCTGCGGGTGGGCCGAAATGCATAGAAAAACACTCCCTGCAAGAGGGTTGAACTGGACGTGGTGGATCGGCCGGGAATCGCTTCCCGCAGATGCTTTCGTCTGGTAAGGGTCGATGCTTCGGAAAGCTCGCAGAGTTGTGGGGGTCATGGCCGAAAAATCGTGTAATTTGATAGTGCAATCCATCGAAGCCGATATTAACCTTCCACCTGCGGGATCCAAGCTCACTGATGTGACGGCGCGCTCGTGGGTCCTAAGGACCATTTCGTGCGATATTGGGAAGTCATCGTCGTCGTCGTCGCTGTCCGCGTCGCTGTCACTGTCCGAACCACTGGTACTCCCACTGAGGGAAGGAGATTTTTTGGTTGATAGAGGCTTTGCTCGACGGCATTTTTCTAGTTGGGCAAAGACGTCGACTTCTTTGGATGCTCCGCCGAAAGAGGTCGGAAGCGTGGGGAGAAATCCGTCGTCACTCATGATGTCAACAGATGCTGAAAAGAGCCTGGGAAAGAGAATAGCGCACAAACGGAATGCGGCCTCGAGCTACGTGGCAAAACCGGCTTGACCATGATGTTTCCCTGAACTACAATAGAATCCACTAGCGCAACCCTAACCTTACAGTCCATCCCTTGCACCTGGCTGGCCGGCCCACTTTCCGCGTCGAGCCGCGTCGCAATAAACTCTCCCACCTTTCAATCATCCGATGACCTTTGTCGCCTACTCAATAGAGCTAATTATTCCCGAAAATGTCACCCACTCTCTCAGACGAAGACTACGCCTCCTCTGAGGACTCGGACTTTGCCCCCGACGGTCAAGATCAACATGCTGGACAGGAATCCGGGTTCGAGTCTGATTCTGAAGAAGACGAAGGAGCAGCAAAAGAGAATAGCGTTCCCACCGCGACCAACATCACGAGCAACGCACTAAAGCGAAAACGACCAACCAAAGACTCAGAACCCGAGGCCGAGGATGCAGGGTTCGAGAACTCGGGCGACGAGGCTATAGTTCAGAAAGGCAAGAAAAAGAGAAAGAAAAAGGATGAAGACGAAGGAAGAGAGGATGACGGGGATGAGAACGGGGGTTTGATCAAGACAAGGAGTCAGCGTGCGGCCCAAAAGGTGGAACGGAAAACCAAGGCCGTACACGGCCCGGTTACGATTGACGTGGACAAGGTTTGGGCCGAGATGATGGCTCGCCCGATCGTTCCAGCTGCTTCCCAGCAGGTTGAGAAGGAGAAGGTAGACGACGCAGCACTGGAGCTGCCCGCCCTCAATGAGAGTCAAAGTGGTCAGGACAATACAGGGACGCCAGGTACAAGCACAGGAGCCGCAGCATCTCAAGTAGTGGGAGGTGATGACTCAGATATGATACTCATCAAACGCAAGTATAACTTTGCTGGCAAGATTCACACCGAGGAAAAACTTGTCACCCGCTCGTCAGCCGAGGCACAGCTTTACTTGTCAACTCTTGCTACCGGCGATGCAGCCATGACAAGCGCCGACGGGGACGCGCCCGCAGAACCGCCTCGCCAAATCCGCCGTGCGTACCGCTCCCGCTTCGAACCACCCATGCATGTTCTCCAGCGCGCAGATCTCAACCTTCTTATGGCGTCCACGTTATCCAAACGTGAGGCCAAAGAAGCCAAGGACAGCGCGAAGAAGCTCAACACCGTCGAGAAGTCGCGCATGGATTGGGCAGGCTTCGTTGACAAAGAGGGTCTCAAGGACGAACTTGAGCTGGCTGGTAAAAGTAAAGGTAGCTATGTGGAACGAGAAGACTTTCTTTCACGCAGCGACGGGAGGAGAGAGGAAGAAGCGCGGAGGGCGAGAATCGCAGGCAGAGCTTGAACGTGAATTCGAGATAGGTGGATATTATGTTAGGGTTACGGTATACCCAAATTGCATTTCGATACCCAAAGACTCATGAAACATCTGCAAACATCTCAGCTTTCGGCCAATAAGTGCAATTTTCGGTCTGGCATTTTCGTCTCTCCTATTTGCCCCTGGGCCTGCGTGTCTGACCTGTAAATTGAAGGCAACCTTGCCACAACGGATTGGGCGGCGTGCAAACAGGCGCAGACCGCGCCTGATCTGGTAGGCCAGGCGGCCGCTGTACCTTTGATCTGTAAGGCACCCAGGACCTGAAGACCGCTGCATGTGAGTGGAGCACGCCCCCAATTTCGTCACCTGCTCGATGGAGCAAGTGAATCAACGGCTGCGAAGCTCGTATGCTTCCTCGACAATCGACATTCTGGATTGGATGCAAAGCCCTCCTCTTCTCCAGGCGACCGCATTTAATCTTTGACCATCATTCAATCTCTGACTTTTCCAGTCCTTCGCTTTTTGAAGGATTCGTCCTGACTTGTAGGATCGATCAACGATCGGTCGTAGAGCAATCGTTGACGCCCGGAACAAAGCCACTGCTTGGCTTCTGCCGGCCCAGTTTCTATTCTACCCGCCGTCCCAAGTTTCAAGATTTGGATCGACGCTTCATGCCTTCGTAATCCTTTCAAGGGTAATCCAACCTTTTGCTACATATTTAATTCTGGTTCTTACTCCTCTGTCTCGCATCATCCAGTCTTCACTACTCGTCTTTATTATTTCACTTCAACTTCTAGATTTCATGACAGCGGGGAACTGATCATCATGTCTACAGCCATTAGCTTCATGCCGACACCAGCAGGACCGCCCAAGGCGGGCAGCCGGCCGAGCCCCCTCCGCCCAACGACGTTCCCGAGACTTGGTAATGATGAGGACTATTTGAGAGCCCCGAGGAGGGCCAACACATTCCAGAATGGCACGACGTTAGACAAGCCGTCCAGAGCTGTGTCGGCAAGAGCTATTTTGGTGGAGGTGCCGCCCGACTCTCCGGACGCCTTCGAGACGACGGAGAATGATGATGGCGAAGCAGGACGGGCTTCAGTGGACATGGGGGAACTCCCCATTGAGCTGGTGAGCCTCATAGATAGGTACGTATGCTCATCTGAAGTGCCGAGCATCTCCAACAGCAGGTGACCTCCAACTGACCATGGATTCCACCCAGTTTTATCGAGTCTCTATCAGCCAAGGTCCATCCTAATCCCCCGACTATCGAAAACCTCTCTATCATGTTCCAAGACTTCTACAACCTCGCTGCCGAACATGTAAATACCCACATATCGACTCTCGCCTCGAGGCAGGCGAGAGCAAGCTCGCCGGCTCCGGCCCGGACTTCGACTGCTAGGAGACTTCGCAATAAGGCTGCTTCTCTGGGAAGTAAGGACCGGCCGAAAATTACGCGGGCTGAATCGGAATTGATGACGGCCGAGGAGATTGCAAATAAAAAGCGCGCCAGGCGCGCCTTAGAACACAAGCGCCGGCGGCTGGAGGAGGCGGTGGAGAGAAGATTGTGTGAAGGTGTCTACGCCAAGGTGTACCGCCATCGGAGCACGCAAGACGAAGCCCAGGATGACAAGCTGAGATCCAAAACGGCTGCTTTGGCCGTTGTAGGCATCAATCTTGCAGATCTAGGTGTAGACCTAGGGCCGAACAAGGACGAAATGAAAGAGATTGCGACTGCTCGACAAGACGAATTTAGAAAACGCATCGACGAAGGGGAGACGCCCATCCAGATTCAAAAGCAGCTACAGGAGGAGCTAAACTCGGAAATGCGGGACAAGCTCAGCCGGGCGAGGCAGGAGTTGGTCAGCATGTTTGAGAAGCGGTATCCCCTGGGAAAGCTCAACCACCTTAAGGCTGCCATCAGGTGCATGCTGGATGCGCTCGGGGCTCTTCAGCCCAAGGCTTCGGCGGATGAGCTCATGCCCATGATGATATACACCCTCATCACAATGCTTCCCGAGGATCTCAATGTTATCAGTGACCTTCACTTCATTCAGCAGTTCAGGTGGGAACACAAACTCAACGGTGAAGCGGCCTATAGCTTAACCACTCTCGAGGCTGCCATCAGCTTCTTGGAGACGGTAGATCTGAGCACACTCCGAGAGGATGAATCGCCGTCAGGGCCGCCAAAGCTCATAAGCCAGCCAAACACTCCACGCACAGAAACGTTTCCTCCTGCCTATGCCCCTGGTCTATCGGCCGCAACCCACAGTTTCCCCGAATCGACGCCTACCACGGCCCAGGGCTCAAAACCGCCCCCCTCACCCGGCGGTCTCCGCGCAATGCAGCTTCGCAACCGTCGCTTGAGCGATCTGGTGAACACGCCCGCGCAGGCCATAACCAATGCGAGCGATTCCATCTTTGTTACGGCCGACCAAGGCATCAAGACTATCTCCATGTCCCTAGGTGAGAGCTACAAGTTCCTGCTCGGCAAGCTCGGCGCGGCCCCCGCCGAGGACGGCCAGGAACTCGTCCCCAAGACCCTTGACGACGCTCGCAAGCTCGTCAGCACGCCGCCCCCCGAGGAAGAAGGCGACTGCGACGGCGGCTCCGTCGCCAGCGGGGACGGAAGTTCGATCCTCCAACCGGATGATCAGGACTCGGCTTCGGTCAAGTCGCGGCCGCCGTCGATCCGCGAAGAGAAGATGCTCAGCTTCATCGGGGGGCGCAAGGCCAGTCGGGATCATAGCGCCGATAGCTCGAGAAGTGCCAGCTCTTCCAAGAGGTTGCAAATAGTCGCGGCTGAGGAGAACGACAAGATCGCCACAGCCACGCCGCCGCCCACCCCTTCGAGCAATCCGGCGCTCGTGGAGAGCATGAAGAGTCTGGGCAGCTCGCTGAACCCCATGGCAAGGTTTTCGGGCATTACGCTGGGTCGGTTTGGGAGGGCGACCACCCCAGTTTCGTCCCCAGGTTCAAGCTCAGCGCCTTCGACGAGGGAGGTTCCCAAGACCCCGGGCATTACTGATGGAGGTGATTTGGCATCGGTAGGTTTTGCTCGCAATCCACCCCATTCCTTTCGCCACTCCCACTGCCAACCCCCGTTCCTATTCTTGAGCCTTTTTTGCTAACCAACTTGTCATCAGGCATTCCCGGAGATTGCCCCCGCGCTCCCCCCCAAGGAGATGCTCAAGACTGCCCCTCCCATCAAGCGCTTCATGGATCTCTCTAGCCCGGGCGACATAAAACTCGCCGAGGTGGTAGAGCTGCTCAAGGACTATCGACGCTTAGCCAACCATCTCAACCAGCTAGGCGCGTTTGAGACAACAACAGCGGCACCGAAATAGGAATCGCCGCCGCCGTCGTCGCCATCGCTATCGTCGCGCTGCCCCAAGAGGGAGACCAGGTATGGGAGGTGTCCTAGGCTACAGGTACCATGATATCCTTCTGTCTACGTACTGCGTCATTTGGTTTTCTGCAATGGGCCTCTGGTGGGGAGTGCTGTACATTGGCCTACGAGGCATTGGTCGGTAGCTTGGTAGCATATGGAAATATTTTTGAGCTGTGGGCGGCATCCTTGGCGTCAGAGTGAGCGTGGTGTGCACCCCAGGACCCACCAGTAATAGCTATTAGATCCGTATCACGGTGATGGGACTTCCACAGGCATTCCAGAGAATGACAACTTAGGATTCGATGAGGTTTGTTCCAGGAGCAGAAGGGACAAGGATGAAAGTCGGCTACTCAGACACCACGGTATTTTTTCTTCGCCGAATGCCGCAGCTATCTCTACTCATGGAACGGCCCTAGTCTATCACGTCTTCACGTCAGGCTCATCACGGCCAACAAACTCCTTGAACTTAAGCAGCTCTGTCGCCATCTTGATCTCGGGCTTAAGGAAGTCCTGCGCATCCATGCCGTACGTTGTCGGATCGCTCGACTGCTGCTCAATGTACAGCCGAATGGTAGCACCAGAAGAGCCGGTCCCGGAGAGCCGTACGACGATGCGGCTGCCCGACGAGAAGCAAGCGTAAAGGCCCTGATTCTTAGACACAGAGCCGTCGAGGTCCGTGTATGAGAAGTTGCCGGCATCTGTGACGGTCCGATCTGTGAATTCATTCCTTGTCAGTTGACCTCGGCATCTAGGGGAGGATGTCTGGGAAAAGCTTACCTCCAACCTTGCTGCCAATAAAGCTGGGAGCCGCTACAAGGTCCTTCAAAACGCCAACCACCCTGTTGGCTCCATCGCCGTCCACATTCTCGTAGTCGTACCGCGTGAAAAATGTACGGCCGTACTCGGACCAAAAGTCCTTTTGAATCTGCTTGATGGACGGAGCCGTGCCCGTCGTCTCGCCTAGGCCAGCAATAATGTTCAGCCACGCAACAATGGCCCAGAGGCCGTCCTTCTCACGGATGTGGTTGCTTCCCGTGCCAAAGCTCTCCTCGCCACAAATAGAGAGTTTGTCAGCGTCAAAGAGAGCGCAGAAAAATTTCCAACCCGTGGGCACCTCGTAACACTCAAGCCCCTGCTTCTTGGCCACCAGGTCCACGGCACCGCTCGTGGGCATGGAGCGGGCAAGGCCGAAGACACCGTTCTTCTTAAAATAGGGGATAAGCTGGGCGTGGTGCGCGATGATGGCCAGCGAGTCACCAGGCGACACAAAGCTTCCTGCGCCGTAGATCATGTTTCGATCGCCATCGCCGTCCGAAGCAGCACCGAAGGGGACGTTTTTTGAATCTACCGCATCAACAAGCGACTTGGCATAGACGAGATTGGGGTCTGGGTGGCCGCCGTTGAAGTCTGGGCTAGGCACACAGTTCTGCGTTGAGTCACTAGGAAGACCGAGCTCCTTCTCGAAGATAGCGACGCCGTATGGCCCAGTCACGCCGTGAAGTCCATCGAAGAGGACATGGTAAGAGGGATTAGCCTCAAAGAACTTCTTGATGAGGGGGAAATCAAATATTTCTTTGAGCATGTCGACGTAGTCGGCCGTGCTGTCGATAATTTCCACTTCGAGGTCGCCGTAGGTGTTTGTTCCAATTGTGGAGATGTCTACATCGGGGATCGAGGCCATCTTATAGCTTGTAAGTGACTTGGAGGTTTCGAAAATTTTGTTCGTCACCGATTCAGGTGCCGGTCCGCCATTGGCGAGGTTGTACTTGATGCCGAAGTCGTTCTTGGGGCCTGGAAATCAATCCTATTAGCTAACCTCACGTCGACATCATCACAATGCTGGATATGGCTCACCTCCGGGGTTGTGGCTGGCAGTAAGCAAAATTCCTCCAGTGGCTTTCCGCTTCCGAATAACGTGGCTCGCAGCTGGCGTGGAAAGAATGCCATTCTGGCCGATGAGAAGCTTCTTCACGCCATAGGCAGTTCCTATCTTGGCAATCAATTGGATCACCTCGGGGTTCCAGAAGCGGCCGTCACCGCCAATGACGAGGAATGAACCTAGAATTCAAAGGGGAAGTGTTAGCTTGTGGTTACCTAACTCCTTGGACAGCTATCGATCTGCAACTCCGCGCAGAGGCATCTCGATATCGGGAGAAGTGAAAGTTAGATTTTCGTACCATCAACGCCTTCAGGAATGGACAGCAAGATGCTAGCGACGAAGGACTCGCTGTAATGAGGTTGTTGGAAGACAGTCACCTTCTTCCGAAGACCAGAGCTGCAATTGAGAGAGTCAGCTAGTGGCGAGGCAATCGATGCGACATGCGATGTGGAGTGAGGGGCAGCGAAGAGCTATGACGTACGTGCCAGGTTTCTGATCTTTGAAAGGCGTAAACTCGACCGTCTTGATGTGAGCCATATTTGCGTGAGACTGTGTGATTAGAAATAACAAAAGGGGAATTGAAGTTGCAAAGCTCCAAGAAAGCGAAAGATTCGGGATGATGTTAATGATTCGATCGAAGGCAGGAGTGGACAAAAGAAATGCGTTCTCGGAAGATATTCTCAATATGCAGTGCGAAGATACTGCTCGAGAAGTGAGTCAGGGGAGAAATGTAGGAGGGTGAAACTGAAACTACGAGAGCTACCCAGATCTAGATGTCTATCTCTCTCTGCGGTACGACAACGTCAGACCTAGCCAAGAATTTTTCAGCAAAACCCACTCAATGTTGGGATCTTCCCTTCCCAATGAGAGAGGCTAACATGTGGCTATCACAATCGGCGCAGGAAGGAAGCAATTGTTGGGCAAGCGCCACCTCGGCTGCTGCTCATGCATATGCAGCCAGACACACCAAAAATAAGGTGTGTACAGCTTTTGCATGATATGACATCTCTTCCTCTCACGAGGTGTCTTAACAACAATTTTGCCCCCTGTGCGACTCCTTCCAATGTCTTGATTAGTTCTTGCACGTGGGGTTAAGTCGGCACTCCGACCTGCCTGGGTCTGCACTGGAGAGCCCCGAGACGGGTATTATCGGCTTGTGAAACGAACCATTTTGCATGCGGAATTCAGCAAATTGTTCGGGAAGCTCGGTACAGCTTGCCGTTTTTGCTATTGCCAGCCAGCCGGCATTGAATCTGAATCTGCCGACTAGCTATTTGTCGCCTGGTAAAATAACACCCTAACCCTAACAACCGACTTGCGTGTTTCCTTGATCTTAGTCTATATATCATAGCTCATCTCGTCCACCAACCTTGATACCAATTCCCGCATTATTCTTGAAATTGAAGCCCTTCACTCCTTCCTCCTTCTTTTGGTTGCCGCTCTTCTTGTTCTTCTTCTTCTTCTTCTTTCCGTTCTTGTCCCCTCTCTTCTTTTTCCTTTCACTGCTCTTTCCCGGCGTCCAAGGCTTGACTCTCCCCTGCCAGACATCCAGACCCCAAGCTTGCAAGTTCTTGGGCGAGATGCCTCTCCCATAAGGATACGGAAAGATCCTATTCTTGGAGAGCTGGTGGACGGAACCGGCAGGATACCGACCCGGCTCAAGCCCGAGCTTGGCCGGCAGGTCAGGGAAGTCGGCCGGATCAACCACCACACAGGTCAAGGTGTGATAGTACGATTTTGTAAAGGCTCGAAGCTTTTTGGCAAGGGAAAGGCGCTCCTCGTGAGTTTCGGCAAATAGATACACCATGGGCCACCCGCGCTATAAGGTTTTGTCTGTTGGCTCACGTCTTATGCTAATAAGGGGCGTCTGAACGGAGCAGGGCAAAAAACCTACATCAAGTAAACGCTGGTGGTTCCGCGGTGTAAGTTCGGCAATGACAGGTCGAGAGGCCTCGAGGACAAAAGCTTTCAAGCTTTTCTCTGGTTCAAACTCGAATGATTCAACTGCGTCATCTGCATGACGATAGCACCGCATCAAAGGACGCTTGGCGTCTTCTTTCCCAGATACCCGCGCATCCGTCACGATGCCAAAGGTAAATTCATGCCGATAATTTTGGGCCACCTCGGCAAAGGCGGCCATGTTTGCCTCATCGGCCACATTCAAGTAGGCGATGAAAACAGCATCATCCGCCGCTTTGAAGGATTCCAATTCACTCTCCGACACGATGGAAACGGCTGGGCGGGCCATTCGCTCGGAAAATCGAAGGATCCTAGAAACAGGTAAGTCTAGACGTCCAGTGCGTGCAGGATATAGCAGCGACATACTCTGCGCTCCGGAGCGGGCCGTGAAATTCGGTCGCGCCGTCTTGCGCCTGGAATAGCTTGATGGTGGGATACTCGGTCACGCCATAGCTGGCGCAAGTGTCGGTGCCAGCACCAGTGGGGCAGTCGATGCTAAGCAATGGGACTTTCGACTCGCTCGCCGCCGACTGCCATTCTAGGTCCAGTTTTTGGCATCTCCAGTCAGATGCCTATATTCATAGGTCAGCATGAACAAAGGAGCCGTCTCTAACGCAATGGACGCTGGAGCGCTTACTCTGACAACTGCAGCGGTGAGTCAGTTTGAAGCCGGTGGTCCTCTGAGCGAAAACCCTGCGATGGAGAAGTGAACTGGAACTTACAAGCGACTATCGACGTCTCCGTCCCGGACAATATCTGGGGGAGCTCCTCGTTGGCGATATGGGACCATCCTCTTGAACAGGTTGGGAGAGAAGCCAACACCGCTGCAAGGAGAATGGCACGACTAAGTTGCTCATAAGCCATGTGCGGAGGCTCAGATAGTATAGATTAATAGTCCTCCATGGAATCGACGGACCAAATTTGGGCGCTCGGGATGGCCAATTGTGTTAGCACGAAATTGGCAGGTCCGTGACGGTTCAAAATTCCCACCGTGATGATATGTGCGGCAGAGCAGATGCTAATCGGACAGTCCAATACCGTTTCATCGACATCTGTGCCATGTGGAGCAATTCGTCGTGCAGAACCCCGTTTTTGGGGGACAGACTGGCCAATTCAGAGAAACGTCGCGGCACAAAACAGGGTTTCATCTGATTCGGTGCTGAAACAAAGCCGGGTGAGATGATCCGAGACGTCAAAGTCCTAAAACCCTAATTTAATCCTAACAACGGTCATGCCTGATCACGCAACAGCCTGCACTGAAGGCATCTACCAAGCATCTATGCTGGGTCAAATCATGTCGAACCGAGGGCCGTTTTGAGAGGTTATTCACCATCGCCAGGATCCGGTCAGAATCCATACCATTCGCTCATGTCGTTCAATTTCACATGCGGCGTGGCACAAACAGAAGAATATCGTTCAAAAATAAAATAGAATAAAAAATCTACGACCGATAGAGTATCAAGATACATTTTCAATCCACGTCATCATAATCAAAAAAGAAACCCACCGCACGCGAACTCCTCCCGCTATGCGGTCAAGAGTTGTTATAAGCCAGGAAACCCACTACCGCTGCCCCTCCCTCCAGCAAACGTCCCCCACTCACCCCTGAACCTCTGCGCCGCCAAAATCTGCTCGAGCTGTCGTTCCTGCTGGCGGATCATCTGCTCCCTCTTTGCCGCATCCTCGGTCGGCTGGCCCCTACCTACTCCGCGCCCCCGTCCGCCTCGAACCGCGGCCGCGACTGCTCCGGACATGGGAGGTGGGTACATGTTCCCCGGCAAATCCAGCCCCGGACTCTCCTGCATCACAAACGGGGGAATCTGGCCCATCAGCTGCGGATCAAGATCGTCAAACGGACCGTTCATGCTGAAAAACGACGACGCCTCCTGCTGGCCTGTGGACAGGGCTGGCGAGTTGGCGGCGGCGCTGCCGTGGGAGACCCGATGGGCGAAGCCAAGCTCCATCATGGGTTGGTTGGGGTAGTCGAAGGGGTCCTCTGAAGGGAACATCAGGGCGTCGAGCTTGTGCAGCGAGTGTAAAGCGTCTGAGGTACGAGAAGCGTAAGCGTGTGTGCTGCTGCTTGCAGTATCGGCCGTCGTGCGGTTCGGGATTTCAAGTGGCAAGAGGTCTTGCAGACTGGCTTGGAAGGCGGCCGAGTCGGTGGTCGGATCCGGATATATGCCCCCACTGGTGAGACGCAGGCTATCAAAAGACGCGCGGGGTTGTGAGCTAAAACCGTTGGACATGGACCTCCGCTGGTGCGTGCGCGCTATCTCCTCAGATCGGCGCTGCTGGAGGACCACGGCTGGATTTGTCGGGGCTTCGCTCGTCGCGGTTCGCTTTTTGGAACGGACTGAAGCACTGGAAGGTAGGTTCAACTTGGTAGGTAGCTCGTTGAAAAGCCCGTCCAGCGTCTTTGTTACTCTCTGCGCTACGATGCTCTTGTCTACTAAGTTCGCAATCATGTCCTTGCCGGCTGTCGCGTCGGCCAGGACCTCGGCCGAGCCAGGTTTCTGTGGATTCTCGGTTGAGTAAAATACCAGCGAAAGAATTGCGAAAAATTCGGTGTACATCATGAACCAGTAAGGTCCGATGAGGACGCCCTGCTTTCGGATCTCGATGCCGATATGTACGATGTTCCTCGAGACACTGATAGCTGCTGCTGCGCATGCATACGAAAGCTCGTCGACATTCTTTCCTTGGCTTAGTCGGGGGGAGACGTAGTGTAAGAATGGCCGGTACAACACAAGCTGAACATGAGCATAAGTAAAGCGTAGGAGGTGCCGTATTCTGCGAATCCATTAGCATCTATCTCCCCGACTTCTTCTAATCTTGGTTAAAGAAACACAACAAAAACTCACCTCACGGCTTCGACGGGACCCTCGGTGCTCGGACGCCACGCTTCCGGAAGCCTCTCGTACCACTCTTGAAGATCCGTCTCAACCTGCTTAATCTTGGCGTAGCTGATAACATAGGCCGCATTGTGGGCTTCAGGCGACAAGTTCGCCTGTGTAAACCCCTTCGTCGGATACACAAACCTCACAATCTTGGCAAGAATTTCCATCAGCCTTGTGTGGGCGTTGAAAGCTTCAAAGAAGGATGGCGTTCCTGGGGGCGGAGTGAGTATCGTATCGTTCCGGATGTACTGGTCGTCAACCTCGGTTGGGTAAGGCTGATCCACGTCCTCGCTGCTCAGCAGAAGTGGGAAGCCCAGGAGCGTCGACACGTAAATGTCCATCTGGCGGATCACGTAAAACACCCTCCGGCGGACTTCCTGTTCAATGGGCGAGATCAAATCATGCTCAAGGTGGCGATGCAGCCCCATTCGCAAGGCGGACCGAAGAGCAATGCCGATGGTGGAATAGCACGCGCTCAGCTTCATCGTTGCCTGCTGGAAGAGAATCATGAAGAGGAGACCTTGCAGAGATGTGATGTCCCTGCATTCATTGGGATCGGGAAAGATGCGCTTGGCCGCGTCGTAGTAAAGTTGCCTGTTGTGGAGACCCGATGGTTAGCAGATCTAAATGTCATTTTCTCAGCAGCTAGCCGCTGTTTTGGTTCAACCTACCCATCATCTATCCCATCTCGCCGGGCAGATCGCTGAGGCGTGGTTTGGTCGAGAGCTCTGTACAAGCACCCAAGAGCCATGACGGCATACAGCAACCCGACAAAATTTGTTCCCTCGGGACCGAGGTTTTCCAATGAACCGATGTATAGCTTGTCCAGGCCATCATAAAACGACGGTAGATGAACAATGCGGTTGAGGCATGTGGCACAGTTCAAAGAGTAGTAGCACAAGTCTCGGGCGATTTCCTTGGGCGGCAAGTCAATTGGCAGAGACGCCGAAGAGCCGTACGGCGAACTAGCCGCAGATTGGGGCGAGTCTAGGTCGCCAAGCCCGGTCGGCCGATCTTTGCGCGGGAGGAATGGCACCTTTTCCGGAGGACCAAGCAAACCCCCGAAATGCTCCTTCATGCGACGAAGAAAGACTGCACCGGAAGAAGCGCCGTGAAAATCCCAATCGCCTTTCTCGTCCAAATCCAATTGCCCGATCGACTCGATCATAGACAAGAGCTGCGCATCATCCTTGCTGCTACTTTCAAATCCAACATGCGCCTGCTTGAGCTTTGCCGCTTGTGCCCTCGCCCGCTCGCGGTTCCTGAACTCTTGTTTCACGGCCGGGTCGAGATTCGGGTCGGCCAGGTCGACATCGGGTACGAACTGGCGCAGGAGCGACTCGGCGCGTTGCAGGCGGCTCTCCAAGGCCTCGATATACTGCGGTGCCGGGTTTCGTCGCCGGTTGGACGGCTTGTCGTATGTGCACTCGTAGCTGTAAACGGAGCAGTGGGTGCAAGGCTGCTTGCCGTCACACTTTATTTTCTTCCTTCGACACTCATCGCAGGCGCGCGTGACACGGCGCCGTTTCTGCACGGGCAGCGACGGCCCACCGGTTGCCGCATCCCTGTCGTCGCCATCGGAGCCTGAACCCCCAACACTTCCTGCTGGCGATGTTGGTTCGGCCTTCTGATCTCCTGACTGCCAGCTCTTGGCCGAGATCGGGCCGGAGTCGTCTTCGCTCGCCTCTGGAGATGTGGGAGGCTAGGCTGATTAGCCTCGGCCATTCTGTAACAGGAGACGGCCAAATAGAAACTAGACCGCATCGTGGCAGGGGAGACTTACCATTTTCGAGCAATAAGGACCCTAGCCGAGTTGGCTCGGTTGGCGTTATAGAAGATGAGGGTCGCAGAGCCAAAATCCCAGGGGCCGCGAGGCTCCAGTGATACCATGTCAGGCTACAAAGTACTACCAGTATATCGGGTGTTCGAAGAAGAATAGAAATCGTCGACAGCGTAGTTTCCCGCGCGGGCTATCCGGTCTTGTTGACTCCAGGGTAGAGATTCGGGAAGTAGTCCGCAATGCGACAGTGACGCTGCGGTTATTCGCTGGAAGCCACACGGAGTCGGGGGGACCCTTCTAAATTGGCTCCAGGCATGTGCTCAGGCCTCCGCTTTATAAAGCTCGAGTAGTGGTGCGAGAGCGACCTTCAGCTAAGATCGCCGGCTTCGATCGTTGCGGGATCGAGCCCTAGTCGTTGTAGTCCTAGCAAGTGGCGGCTTGAACCTTCCACTTTCGAGGCAAAGGCGACGTCGCGCCGTAGTCGGAATCACCCCAGTGGAGAGAGAGAGTCAGCGGGCTCACAAGGGGTTGGGGTCCAACTAGAAGTGGCAGCAGCAGTTTGGAGTGTTGGCGTGCAGCTTTGGCGTGTCCACGGTTGAGAATCCCCAGAGGTGGATGAAGGCAAAGACTCGCGAGCAGTACCCTTGCTTCTAACGAAGGGGTTGCCTTGTGGACAGCTGCTCAGCCGTGAGCTAGGATTTGGACCAAAGAACAAATTCTAATCCGCTTCACTGGACGTGGGCGGTGGTGACGTGGGGATAGAAGAGAAGGAGAATGATCTAGGAAGCAGAGGAAACAAGTGGCTATTGAGGCAAAGGCGAATGAGGGACTTTTGTGCGATTCGCGAGAGACTCCCAGTGTCGAGAATAGCCTTAAAATTTACTTTTTGACTAGGACTGTCCTTCTCTCGAGCTCGGGCAAGAAGGCGTGGAGAGTAGCAATGACTCCTACTTCGCAGAGAAGTGTTCGTATGTGGTAAACGGGGGACAGTAGACACGAAACTGGCCCGGAGACTTCTTTGGCCTGGCCGAGCTATGACTTGAAGGCCAGAAAGGGGATGGTGGTAGGTATATCCAGGCTGCTGTCGCATGCAATGTACTCGATGATGGTTAAGAGGTGTGTATGGATTGTGGTACAACAAAGATACCTGCGACTCGCTTCCAGAAAATGTCCAAGCCTTTCTGGATGACGAAGACTAGATCTGTAAGATGCGTAACCTGAGGTAGCTAAAATGCCCGCGGAAGTCGGCGGTGCCGTTTCGGGGGATGTCAATTCATGAATCCAGCGAGCTGGATAGTGCCACAATTTGGATACCCAGATCGCAGGGGTATGAGGGGCGATCGGTGCGTTGCTTACAGTAACGACGGGATGCCGGTACTGACACGGGATCTTGGGAATTGAACGGTCTTTGGAACCAGTGATAATAGGAACGTGCGCAATACGGAGTCGACTGTTTTATCGAGTCCCGTGGGAGGAGCCTCGGATCGTCGTGAGGTGCGGCGACGCTCGAGGAATGTGAATGACAGAGAGACAGGGAGAGACCCTCCGTTTGAAGGGGGGTGGATGCTAGTAGAGGGGTTGCGTGATGTAACTTCGAGAGTCAGTTGGCCCCAGCGTCCCCGAGACCCCACGATCGTCTCCCGCCCTCACAAGAACGTTTTGAATTGGAGAAGGCTGGCCACCTTTTTACATTAGCCACGCATTCGGTGCAGTAAAGCTGTAGGGTCACACGAGACATGAACGAGTTGGAGGCCTGTATCTACGCGCGTCCTGTGGGATCGCAGCCCTATCGGACGAGCATCGGGGCAATCGATTCTTGATGCGAGAATGTGAGAGCTCGTGACAGCAAAATGGCAGGCCTGGCCAGAGTGGTACAAATTGAGGCCAATCTCAAACTCATATCAGGGCCTTAGAAGGCTTGATTCCAACGCGTTTAACAGACTAAAGCGCCTCACCGTCATGGGAACAGCCCCTAAGGTAGGCCGCGTATGCCATCACCCATCTGTTTACGAAGCACATCAAGGAGAGTTGCAGCGATACGGAGATAGCTCGGAGTGCAGCTATTGGATCGCTGGGCAGATGAGACTGGGGAAGGCAAGAAGAAGGCTGGCTACCGGCGGTTGCCGCAGGTTCAATAGTTCCAACCCAAGCGTGACAGGAGACAATTGGGGAAGCCATTTACATGATTCCGGTCCCGAAGAAAAGTGCTCACGGAAATTTGATCTCAGACGGTCCCGACTGGTGCGGCCTGCAGGAAACCGTCACACGGCGAGGAAACTATTGCTCTTTACGATTAGGCAAATCTTCCTCGATAGCGGTCGGGGTTGGCGGTAAAGCGCGAACACGCGAACCGTACCTTCTACGTGCCCCAGCTTCCCGCTTCAGTATCTTTTTGCTCTGCAAACATGCGACAGGTACCTCAACCTCGGTGCAAAGGTACCCATTCAAAAAAAATTGGGTGGATGGGAGTTTACTTTAGCGTCCGGTGGCCGAACTTTTGTGCAGCAGACAGACCGCTCTGGGGCAGGTTCAACCACACTAAGTTTTCTGGGATGGATTGATGGAATGATCCGGTAGGACACACCGAAACGGACTTCCAGGCATGGATTGGCCTGGCGTTGCTGCAGTCTTACGCAATGGTGATGCTGGCTCACCATCCACCGCCTGCTTCCGCAATTAATAACTCGTTGGAGATGCAGAGCGTGCTACGTATTACTTGACCTGGTCGGATCCCAGTCAAGGACGTCAAATCGCGAAAGAGCGAGCCCGACCCATGGCACCCCGAGAAGCACCTACCGTCGTAACGGCTTGCTAAAAATTTGGACGCAATACATGGACAGGCGTTGTGCGGCGCTTTGCTTCGCTGCATGCAGCATCAACCTTCAGCCGTTAGATGCCAGCTATTGGTAAAGGAAGGTCTTCCGGTCACAGCAGGCGCAAAGCCCAGACCGCAGATTTGCAAAGTCTTCCAAATCCTGTCCCGCGCGGAAGAACATGATATCGAGCTCCGGCGCCGGATAACAACATTCAGGATGTGCTCAAGCCCACTGCATTAACCAAGTTGCAGAAGAGATCAGGTTGATCATGGTGAGTCCTCGGCGATCAGGATCGAACAAAGCTCCAGGGCCCGGAAGAACGATTTCCAGCCGCCATCCCGGCAATCGACGTCTGTGAATCGCCACAGGATTCATCAGTACAGCCCAAGCGGCTCGCCCACCACCTCTCTGTCGTTGGATGGGTGAATTCGATGAGTTTTAGCAGCGAGAGTGATGACTGCACGAGGGCATCATAAAGTCCTGATCATCGAGCTCAAAGCCTCGTGGCAAAGGCGAAACCTTGGCGAGCTACCCGTCGCACGCAGCCTGTCGGCACTGGTCCACCAGAGCGTGACAGGGGTCCAGGAACGGGCAGGGGTACCTGAAAGGCGCCGTCTTGGCGTACATTCTGTGCAGCCTGACCCCAGAAAATCAAGAGACAATCCCCTTCCCGCAAGTCTTGGCAAGGGAGCTCCCGCCCAATCTTTGTGCAAACTTTCCTTCCAGAATGGTGTCCAGTCGTTGGAGCCGCAACTTGAGCCCGAGGAATGGTTTGCCAAGCCGGATGATAGGCACCAATACCGAGACATTTTGGTGCTATGATCATGGAATTGGGGACCAGCTATCCAACTACATATGGATAATATGTCATACCCGATTTTGAGGTGTTTGGAGCCCAGCTCCATCACGATGCCGATATAATATCGTCGGATATTTCATTTGTTTGATATCCCCCACTTCCCATTCGAAATTTTTCATTTTTGTCCATGGTTGATATTCCCCTACGGCTGTTGTGAGGGGAAGCAGCCGAGCGATTCATGAGCGGTGAATGGAGTGATCTTCCAATGACAAATTCTCTTCACTCGAATCCCCCAACCCCCTCCTCTGCTGAACTCGACGAGCTTACCCGGTTGAATCATGGAAGTGACAGGACCGTCTCATCCCGTTTAAAAAACCCCGTTGTCTGCCGTACTGGGCACTCAGCCTATACAGTTCGGAATCTACAGGTTTGGCGGCCTCCCCAACCTTGCTTGCATGGAGCTGTACTCGGACGTCAAACTCTCCACGGAGCGAAATCGCGCTAGAATGGTTTGGTTGATTTGAGTCCGAGGTGCATTAAATGTGGCTTTGATCCTCACGAGCAATGGGAGTCTTTTGGTACACAGATGTACCCGTGCGAGGTGCACCACACCATCACACCATTCGGCCCACGTGGTACCAGGCTTACCCTTCCCTAAGCCAGCCTTAAATGGCGGCGCAAGCTCCACGCCAGCAGGTTTCGACGCTCCCAGTGGGCGACGGATGTAGCGACGAGAACCTTTTCGCCCGTCGTCCAGTCTTGACAAGATTTCAACGCACTGCCTTAGCCCGGCCTAATCTGAGACAGTACGACGAGGTACGTAGGCTTCACTTGAACGCGCAATCAGAACCAGGAGGTGGAAATATCTGGTCGCTGGTTGGTTAGCCGGCTAGCTTGAATCCTCCGTTTTTGTCGAGGCTGCTTCAGGTGGACACGGAGACACTTTTAGACCGCAGATGATCTTAAGTCCATGACACAATAGGACTAGTCATTCAAATCTTCGGAAATTTGAGTCTAATCCGTATTCGTACTGGGAAGAATCCAGCGGTCCAAGCCACTGACATGGCACGAGTCGGACGGGTTTGCTCTGACGAATGGCAGCGGCACGAATGACCAGCCCTAAACTGGCTAGCCCGCGGCAGCTTCCGGCTTGGTATCAAATAGTTTCCAATCGACCCGTCCTCACAAAATCACAACTAAATATGGCGCTACTACACAGTCCTCAGTATCTACTAGACTCCGCGTAATATCGATACCTTGTCGGGCAAGAAATATGATATTGTACAAAAGAAGTTTCTCATTTCCATCGGAGCGTAGGAAAGGCATTGCATGCATCACAATGCTATATCTCAACTCGAGGTTCAGAGGATTGGCGATGGGACTTCGTAATAACCGCAGCCGCTGCTACATCAGCTGGACAGTTAAACTCCACAGCGCCTGATACATTAATCAGATGTTAAACTCTCGTCCAACCATGGGAACACCTGCTCTGTTGGCAATAACACTTCGAGCGTTGTTTCCAACACCATCTCGACAAGATGTTGACATGGAGGCCTTCCAGGCATGTTTTTTTGATACGGCAATGCGCGGGCCGCAGAAGCTAGAGATGTTCTCCCTATGAAATCTTCTCCATTTAAACCCCCACGACAAGCTCGCATTAAAACAAAACTTCTTGGGAATACTAGCGAGCCCGAGGATGTGCAAATTCAACTTTGACTGCAGGTCATGCTCTTGCCTTGCATCATCGGTGTTGCTATGTCCCCATAATATCGGGACTTGGCTATCTGGTTGTTAGACATTAGTTGACCACCAAATTAGATATGGCACCCTGGGCCTGCTAGGTCGTGACAATATACTACTCCAGCAAGGTTGCGATAAATAAGGGTTGCAGAATGATCTACTGTTTTTGAGGTGAATTTGTGTATGTTCTCAGAGAGCCGTCATACCCCGCCATTCAGTCGGAATTGAGGTAGATACCTATCCCTTCCACCTTCCAAAGGCAGCCAGGTCTCCACCATATCATGCCCCGCACCACAATTTGGACCCCACCTCGACTGGCCTCCCACCAACACGGTTTCGCGTCGCCCCGCACCGCCAAACTTGAAGGCAGCCTTCAATTCTCGACATCACATTTCGACTGGGCTGAAATTTATTTGGACAATATCAGAAACACCCGCAATCATGTCGGGCGACACAGCCTTGCTAGAGTTCTTTACCAAGATCAAGGCAGAAGGCGGAATTGTTGTGACAGGTGAGTTTTGGACAGACCCCCAGCCCATCATATCATCCTCCGACAGATCGTTGAAACGATTGCGATGACGCGTCGAGGAGGGGCTTTCCTCGGATGTGGAAGCTTGATATCGGAAGTGCTAATGGGTAACCTAACTCTCCAGACCAGCCGAAACTCGACCTTCATCAGTATATCGCTAATTACATAGGTAAGCTCCATGTCCCATGATCGCCGAGTCCAATGATGCCTAGCAAGAGCTGGGGCATTCTGCACTTCCGAATAGCCGTTTCCTCGCATGCCTTATTGATTGATGCCTCACCTGACGGCTGAACCGTGCTTTTGCAGGCCGCACTCGTTTCGACCGTCTCATCCACATTGCAAAATGCTCAGTGCCTTTGTGCGTCGACGCCCTCAAAGCTGCCATCTCCGAGGCCCTGGCTGGCAAAGACGTTGCTCGATACCAGCATGCCGTAGCGCTTCTTCGAGTCGCTGCCCCCCTTGATCCGCTCGGAACCCCCGACGCTGCCTGGGTCACGAATACAGATCGCGAAAACAAGGAGGAGGCAGTCCAGCTCGAGACAGCGTTGAAACACTCCAAGAACAACCTCGTCAAAGACAGCATTCGGGTTCGTTGATCGACTGCAACTTTTCCTCTACGGCATGGCATTTAGGTTTGAGCTCTGCTAACATACTACCTGCGGGTCAGATGGGAAACGAAGACCTCGGTTTGCACTATGAAAAAACAGGCGACCTTGCCAAAGCCGCAGATTACTACATGTCGATGCGCCAGGACATTGGCACGACCGAGCAGCTTGTCAACGTCACCAAGCATGCTGCCCGCATCGCCATCCAAATGCGCGATTGGACCACCGCTGGTGTCCATGTGAGTAAGCTGCACGGCGTCCAGCTGGGAGATAAAGTCGAGGATGAGGCGCTGGCACGGTACGCGAGGATTGCCAGGGGGCTTGCCCAGCTGGCTCAGGGTAACTTCGAGGAGGTGGCACGTTGCTTCTTGCATCTTGAAGGCTGGCCGGCCGCGTCCGAGACCGAGATGGTAACTAGGAGCGACGTCGCCGTCTATGGCGCCCTCTGCGCTCTTGCCACGCTTGAGCGCGGCGCCCTGCAGACCAAGGTTCTCGAAAACCAACACTTCCGGACATCGCTGGAGCGTGAGCCGCACATCCGGAAGGCTATTTCTTTCTATGTCAGTGGACGGTTCACGGCGGCACTGGAGATTTTAGAAAGCTACCGCGCCGATTTCCTACTCGATATACACCTCCAACGATTTGTGCCGACCTTGCTCGAGAGGATTCGGAACAAGTGCATCGTCCAGTTCGTTTACCCATATTCCTGCGTCTCCATTGACACGCTTCAGGAGGCCTTTGGCGCTTCAGGTGAGAAGCCAATAGACGAGGAGCTCAGGGAATTAATCCGCTCGGGAACCTTGAAGGCTCGGATCAATACGATTGAAGGGGTATGGTTGAACCTGAACCTTGTTAGGATCCAGACGTGTTCTAACTGTTGCAATAGCTCTTGACGGCGGTCTCGCCGGATCCCCGCGTGGAAATGCAAAAGTCGGCCATGGAGCTGGCCAATAACTACGAGAGGCAGGCACTGGAGCGAATACGACGGATGGGCATAATCTCAGCCGGCCTCGAATCTCGGCCCGTCAAGACGGGCAATGCGGCCACGCAGGGTCATCAAAGCGCGGAAGGTTGGTTTGACGAAAATGCTGTCGAACAACGGCTTTCTTAGGGGTCTCCGCCTACGCTACCCCGAAGGACAAAGGAGAAGGATGATGGTCATGACAGCATTTGAAGACATAGGTTATAATCTTCAGATGGTTGATTGGCAATAACGCTTTTGCCATGGATTGCTAGGAGGAGACTAGACTAGGAGGGTGAGAGCCATGTATGCTTAGGAGGGAAGAGCCGCTAGACAAGAAGATATCCAACAAAGCACTCAGTGTCGCTGCGATTACTTCTTCTCTGATCGGTTCCACGTCTGCCGCCGCCCAAGTTCTTTGTCTTGCCACCAAAGTTACCAAAGTCAAGTCCTCGGTGGATTAAAATTTCGAAACAATGTGTATGTTTTCTAGGCCGTCGGGGGTCACATTTACAGTCGTAAATTTTGAAATCTCGGAAGATCAGATTAGATCAACAGCTACGAGCGCGACGTTAGGCAAGTCCCACACTCAGGGCGCTAACGCCTTGGTAATTCAAATATTGCAGCTGAAAACAGCTGCCACAAAGCGCCGACCCAAAAATGAAGCCAAGGACTCGCTCGCTTCGCAGCTTCCAGTGCTTCGCCAAGAGAAAAACTAGCTGTGGTCTTCCATCGATGAGCCCTTCTACCCTCCTCGCCCTCGAAAACGGGCAATGGCGACGCAAGCATGTCTTCGGGGCCACTTCTGTCGTCAGCAATTCGGAAAGCTCCATTTCAACCCCCGGTGACCAGGATTCTTGGTGCTGTCGCACGACCGGCAACAATTGAAGGAAACCACACCTCGAAATGCTGCCGCACTCAATGTCCAAATCCGAAGCCATTGAGACCCCGCAAAGGTGCAACATGGCACCCCCGATCGTTTTCGACCGCTTCGGCCACCACAGATCCCCAAGTTAACCCGAAAAGCCCGAAAACACTGCCGGCCAGTAGCGAGGACGGCTCCTCGGCGCTCGACGGACTGGCGAGCCGCAGCAGCGCGTGGCTCAAAGTGGAGACCAACGAGATCTCACCTCAGGAGGCGTGGCAGCTCGTGAAAGCGAGCCGCGAGCCGCGAGCACGAAGCCGGATACCGCAGGGGCTCGTGAAGAACGCCGTCCAGATCGTCATTCGCGGCAAGTGCGACGACATTCTCTCCAAGGACCTCCCCCCGGCGGCGGAGCTCGGCCACGTATACGCGCGGTTGTCAGGGTCTTCCTCGGGATGCCTGTCCCAGCTACTGTCTGCCATTTTGGACTGCCTGGCGGCCGAGAAGATTAAGCGGCGTGCGGAGCTGTCATTAGAACAACGGGAAGCGCTGATGGCCGACGTCATCAACCTCTGGAGTCTTGTCATGAAGCCGTTTGTCGATAAGAAGCAAGAGTTTTGGAAATGGTCTATCCGGTCCCGTCGTCGGCTGGCCGACTGGCTACGCACCCGGCGACATCCGTTCCGCGTATATTTTGAATCCGAAGCCGACCCGCAGCAAAACAAGCTTATCGAATTATCCTCCTTGCAAAGTATGAAACATATTCCGAACGAGTGGAAGCTGCAGGGAATGGCCGAGTACCTTCTGATCACGTATATGTTGATCAGCGACCTTGGAATGAGACGGCGCGACATTTTTAACGAGGCTCCACTTAATCTTCTATGGGACCGCGTCGAGGAAGTCATTCCCCTCGAAGTGGCGCAAGCAGGAGAGCAGGCCTTTGACGGCAAGTACACGGACAACCAGAGCGAATATATGAAGTCTCGCATGCACATCGTCAACGACATCGTCTCCCGGAAGATCGTCGCAGCGGATCCGGGTACGAGCCACAAGCAGATATCCAGGGCCTTTGCCGCCCGGGACGTGCCCAAGCTGATGGAGATGTGGAAGAGGCAGATGGCGACCACCCCTGAAGCGAAAGACGTCGAGGTCCCCGAGAAGCGTGTCGCCCAGGCGGAGAAGCTGGACTACTGGGCTTACGTGTTCGCAGCTCTCCGCCGTGACGAGTTTGACGACGTTCTTCAGTATATGGCCGTCAGTGGCTACACGCCGACAGTGCGGACATACACGGCGCTGATTGAAGGCTGGAAGAAGTCCCGGGACGTGAGCCGCATCAGGAAGTTGTGGGGTCTCCTTATTAGCAGGAACGTTCCGCTCGATGCTGTCATCTGGTCGGCTAGGATCTCCTCGCTGGCGGAGTTGGGCTACGGGAAAGAGGCTTTCAATATGCTTCAGGAGATGGGCAACCTGTGGGACCAGGCGGGAGGTGAGAATAATCTCCGGGGCCCCGCCCGACCTGATGTTGGCGTCGTGAACACGACTCTTACCGCCCTGCTTCGGGTGGGCATGAGAGCCGAAGCGGTGCAGACGCTTGGGTGGGCCAAGAAGTACGGCATCAAGCCTGACGTCTACACGTATAATATGGTACTCCAAGCCGTCCTGAGGATGGGCGCGGGTGGCAAGGAGGACATCATGAGCCTGCTGAAAGACATGCAGGCCAAGGGCGTACGCCCCGACGCGGCCACGTACACCATCGTCATGGACACGATCCTTCCCGGCGCCGAGACGACGGCCGAGCTGACCCAGCAGGTGAAAGAGAGTTTCGAAATGTTTGAGCTGATGAAATACCAACCCAACCTCGAAACTTTTGCCAATGTAATTCACAACGTCATCCAGACAAGCAATGCCGGGAGGAACAAAAAAATCAATGTCCGCCCCGTTTTGGATTTCATCTTCGACCAAATGGCCCAACGCAACCTCTCCCCTTCGATCCAAATCCTAACAATCATGGCAACCCACCACTTCCGCGAGCGGGACCTCACCGCCGTCCGGGCCTTGGTGGACCGCTTCCTCGTCGGGCTCGTCGATCCTTCCCATGTTGACCCCGTGTTCTGGACCCGCCTCGTCGAAGGCTATGCCGCGACCGGCCACGTCGCCGAAGCCAAGGCCGTCTTTGACAAGATTGGCCGCCAGCTCAAGATTCCGCTTTCGGCAGCCTCGGTCCTCCTCGAAGCACTCATCCGGAGCGGCGACCGCGAGGGGGCCAAGGAGGTAGTGGACAGGATTAAGAAGCAGGAGGAGCAGCAGCGTAGGCGGCTTGTGGAGGGGCGGGGGAGCATGGCGACTGGCGAGAAGAGTCAGACGAGGTATCTGCGGCATCGGTTCTGGCACCTTGCGCAGGAGGAGGGGCTCGATGAGGGGGTGGGGAATGACATTCGTAAGGTGGGGGAGGCGTATAGTGTATAGACTTGTAGTACTCGAACTCTAGAGGTTGCCCCATTGGTGTTGATTTTGTTGTTTGATATGTCCCCGTTGATAGAGGATAGACGATACCCTCATGAAGCCCGCTGATTCGTCTTATGAAAGAATAGAACGCCATGTGAATCTATGTCCATCCCAATTTCTCTCGGCTGACTGAAAGGCAGGGCCCGTCCCGCTAGAAGCCAGTCGACGGCTCTTTCTAATCAAACTCTCCGAGCATTGCAAATATTGACTTGAATAGGCCTCGGCCTCTGTGACCCATCTATATTTGCACCTTCTTTGCAAGCCATCACAGCACTCTTCACACAAGGAAAGCCACGGATTTTTGATAATTTTTTTTTTGAATTGTATTGTGAATCAATATCCATTAACAATCATGTACCTTATATACACAAATACAAGTACAATACAACCTGACACCAGCCCAAACCGAACTTGACGCAAAGCGGAATCAAAGAGCAAATAAAAGCAACCGACCAACCAACCAACCAACCAACCAACCAGCGTTGGCTTTCTCTCCCTTCCCTTCACATCTCCTCAAAAAAGAACTTTCCTAAATGCGAGTGTGTGCAATGGTCCAAATTTAGGGTCCCCCCGGCCAAGAATGATGGTGTATCTGTCTCTCCCTATCTTGTCATGTCGTGGGATGGATCGAATCTTGTATAGCGCGCAGTGCCCCGTCTTTCCCTCCTATATATAGCCACGAATGCTATTTAGCCTGCTTGCCGGCTTGCTTCTCTTCTCTCCAACGCTTCGTGACCTGGAAAACGCCACATACATGCAAACTGAAAGCGAAAAGCATGCCAAAAATGGGAAAAGCCCGCAATGCTTCATGAGCTTGAATGCTAGCAAATCATACTTCATGAATCATGAGAGGTCAGTCGTCAAAAGAAAACTTTGGAGTCCCCATCCTCATCCAGATCCGGGGACGGGGATCGGACAAGATCAGGCGATGGGGTGTGTTGTCCCTTGGAGCTCCGCGGTCGAGTTCGACGGAGGAAGCTGCTCTCGTTGTCATAGACCGTACTGCTCGGAATCGGAGGCCGAACATTCTCCCTCGAAGTACTCGTCCTCTAGGCGGCGCCCGTGGAAGAAATCTTCCTGGCCGTCGCACTCGGCTGTGCCGACGCGCTGCCTACCCGCCCGCTAGTCTTCCTGACACCAGACGCGTCCTTAGACCGGAGAGGCGATTCTCTTCGGCTGCCGCGAACCTTGGTCATGACACCCGCAGGCGTGCTAGCCACGCGAGTAACATGCTTTTGCACAGGGCTGGGTCCCATGTTCTCCACATCCTGGGCGGGATCGTTCGTAACCATGCTATAGACCGTCGTGGTCGTGGTCGTGTGGCTAACGGACCTGGTCGCTTGCGGGGATTGTGAAGCCTTGTGGTGGGCGCGCATCCGGAGGTGGATTTCTTCGTCCGATTCAGCTCCGTACGAGGACCGGTGGATAGAGACGATTTCTGTCTCGCACTCCACACCCTTCTCTTCCTCGACAGTCGTGTGGTAGCTGGCGGCCCTGCTGTACGGATGATGGCGGTCCGCCCGTGCAGACTTGCGGGGTTGACCCGGCGTTGGTGCCGGAAGCAAATCATCTTGACCAACAGGATTTCTCTCGTTGTCCACCTCACCCAACGGCGTACGGTTCGAAACGCTCCTATTAGGCGGCGTCGACGTAAGGCCGTTACGGAGGCTCGTCTTCTGCATGGCGCGGATAGGCGTACTAGGGACTGGATTGCTTGCAGCAAGCTCCTTTCTTAGCTTCGCCTCGAGACGCTCCTCAACCCACCACTCTCGGAAGGTTCCTTGCTTCATGTGCAGCCAATGCTGTTGCGGACCCACCACCATGCCGGGCCGCATGAAACGCATAAAGGCAATAACCTCGTTGGCCGTGAATCCATGGCGGTAGATAAGATATGCGCCAATGAGACAACCCGTCCGGCCAAGGCCAGCCTTGCAGTGGACGGCGATGCCCTTCTTCTTATTCACAATCATATCGTGTGCGAGGTGGATGAACTTCCGGACTGTCTTGAGGGGAGGGCACGTGCCGTCGTCGAAAATCATGTCCAGGTGTTGAATACCCATAGACTCAAAATACGACGGCGAGTATAGAGGCGAGTTAAGCCGAACGACGAGCCCAACATTCTTCTCTGAGAAATGAGTAAGCACGTTTTTGAAGGGCTGCGAAAGGTTCGCATGGCTTTCGACCTCCTTTACTGTCTTTGGGAGCTTGGCGTGAAGCTCATGGGATTCGAGAATCGGAGTCTTCGGGTCGCTTTGGGGAGAGGCAAAGGCGAGGAAGTCAGGCGTGATCCAGTTGAAGTCACCGTGCTCCACCCGCTCGAATTTCTCGTACTCGTCAAGATCAAATCTCTCGAGATCAACCACCTTTTCTTCCTTGGCTTTCCAGACGCCGTAGACGACATCCTGTACCGTGATGCCGTAGTCGGCCTGGCTATAGCCGGCGTCTCGGAACGGCATCAGCGGGGGGTCCACCTGGGCGATGGGGGCCAGCGCCAGGTGTGGGGGCCAGTTCTGGATCAGGACCATGTACGTTGCCATCAGGGCAGCGGCGTTAGCTCGACCTTGAAGCAAGTTAGCAACTTTCTCATCCACACTCTTCTGAACACTGGAGGATGTACGAACTTCTGGGGTCAGCGCGGCTCCAGAAGACAATTGGTCGGTCCTTGTTCTCCTTCGCCGCGAGGATGTCGTGGAAGTAGAGGGCAAATCGGTACAGGTGGCCGATATGAAGCGGGCCGAAGTCATGGTGGAAGGCATTATACGGCAGGCTGTCGTCGATGGTGAAGTAGAACGGCGTCTTACGGCTCGCGGATCCTTCAGCAGCCCGGCTCCTCTTCACCGGCGAGCGGCTGACGGGCTCGGGGAATGGGAAGATAGTATCAGCGGTGGGGGGGTGGATGTAGGCCGCAAGATAGAGCCGGTCTGTGAGTGTTAGTACATAGACCGGCAACTCAAATGACAACGACAAGGAGTGTTCGCATGAAGAGCAATGCCCAGCCAGACTGGCGTCCTTGGCTTTCTGTCCCTTCTCCATCAACCGAGCAAAGATGCTGAAGGGCCAAATGGGCGGCATCGCATAACGATGAAACAGACGAATTGATTGTGATCAAGCCCCACGTATTCTTCTTCTCCGAAAACATGCTCGTTGAAATGTGGTCTTCTCCTACGTACCTGGTATGTATTCCACGATCTGCCCCAAATTCGTAGTCCTACTGGTAGGAGCCATTGCGTTCGCTATCCAGACAGGAAAGTCAACTGGCGAGCAGCTCGGGTTGCTTCTTGCAGACTATGAACACCAGTCAAGCTTCCAATTGGGAGAGAGCAAGCCTTGATGTCCTCAAACAAGACGGCCGATCAAAACTTCCTCTCTCACCTGCAAGGTTCCCCGATGCAATTTCAGTATAGTGCCCGGTGGTTGCGTCTGCGAGTTGCACGCCACTGGCCAAGATGGTTGTGCTTGGCGGATTCCGTCCTTGCGCAGAGATTCTCAAGGATAATATAAATACTAGCGACTTTAAAGCATCTCAAAATGTGTAACAAGGTCGTCTTGGAAGCAGAAGGATGGTCCCAAAGGAAAGGTAGGAAGAGATTGTTGACTGTTGAGAGAGAAATGGAGGTACAGTACGAAGGAGTTCCGATTTCACAAATGCGGCTGGTGCTTGAAGTTTTGTACGAAGTATTTCGTACCTGCCGCCTAGCAACTGGAGGCGACCATTCTGCACAACAGCAAACAAACATCGCTGATTGGTGGAGATGCGCCGCGAGGTTTCCATAGCAACGCTGAGGCGGCAGGGTTCCTTAGGTGGGGCCATGGTGGGGCAAAATCTTACCCATTATTTTTCATAACCCTAAGGTTGAGGTGCGAAATAGATCCCAACCAATTTACAATATGCAGCAAGACGCTCACATTTCGACGTGTCAAATGCTCATAGTCATTTTGCTACGTCACCCAGCTACATTCTTGCAGTCATCAAACTGCTGGACAGATCCCGCCAGTTTTATCTATATCTCCTAGTTTCAGGTGCCCGCCCACGCCTTCGCAACCGATCCTTCAATTCCACATCTCGACATTGACGATCTGACGATGACGGAGCAGGATATTGCAAATTCTTGACTGCCATGTGGTTTTTCGTAGCCTGTAGTTAATAGACTTACATGTTGACAGCGGTGCGAAAGCTGGTACCGGCATAGACAGCCTGGTCGCCGAGCTCTTCCTCGATGCGAAGAATCTGGTTGAGCTTGGCAAGACGCTCTGATCGGCAAGGAGCACCCGTCTTGATCTGACCGGCCCGGATACCAACAACAATATCGGAAATAGTAACGTCTTCCGTCTCACCCGACCGGTGCGAAACCATCACGCCCCACCCATCACTGTACGAGTCCTTGGCAGCCTGGATCGACTCGGTGAGGGTGCCAATCTGGTTGACTTTGAGAAGCAGGGCGTTGGCAGCCTTGAGGTCGATGGCCTTCTTGATGCGGAGAGGGTTCGTGACAGTCAGGTCATCGGCAACAATCTGGGTATCCGTCGTCTTGTAGAAGTAGCTCCAGGCCTCCCAGTCGTCCTCAGCGAAGGGATCTTCAATCGAAACAATAGGATACTTCTTGCAAAGATCGGAGTACATCGCGGCAAGCTCCTCATACGTGATCCACTTGGTAGGGTCGCTTTCGGGGTTCTTGAAATCCAGGTCGTACTTCTTCTCGGCTTCCTTGTAGAACTCGCTCGAGGCAACGTCCATGGCGATGTTCATCTTTCCAGTATAGCCAGTCTTCTCGATAGCCTCGGTGATGAGGTCGAGAGCCTCGAAAGCTGATTGGATATCAGGAGCAACACCACCCTCGTCGCCGACGTTGCCAGCCGACTGGCCATACTTCTTCTTGGCAAGCCCCTTCAGAGCCTGGTAGACCTCAGCACCCTGTCGCAAGGCCTCGGAGAAGGAGGGAGCTTCGCTATGGAGCATTAGCAGCTATAGCAGCATCGTTCATGGGACATTTAGCCTTACGAAGGCACAATCATGAACTCTTGGAAAGCAAGGCGGCCACCAGCGTGCGAACTAACTCGGTTAGCTCACAAAACTTTGCAATTGACTCTGTCCACTCACCCTCCGTTGAGGACGTTCATGAAAGGAACGGGCAGGACGTAAGGCTTCTTCGTTCCGGCAAGGTCCGACACATGGGCATAGAGTGGGACACCCTACACGAGTCAGCAAGGTCCAAGCCTATTATCGGCTTCTCTCTCTTACTTTCTCAGCAGCGCCAGCCTTGGCAACAGCCAAGCTAACACCAAGGATGGCGTTGGCACCGAGGCTAGTCTTGTTGGCGGTGCCGTCGAGGTTGATGAGGAATTCGTCAATCTTGGACTGGTCCTTGACATCGATGGCGGCCTCGATGAGCTTAGGGGCAATGATAGTGTTTACGTTCTCAACAGCCTTAGTGACACCCTTGCCACCCCACTTAGACTTGTCGCCATCGCGGAGTTCGCAAGCCTCATGCTGACCTGTTTGGATCCATGTCAGTGGGCCACCGTTTCATCGGAGGGGGGGTCGGTTGGTAGGGCAGGGGCGCGAACCGGTGGAGGCTCCCGAGGGAACGATGGCACGGTGGAGGCCGGTCTCGGTAACAACGTCAACCTCGACCGTAGGGTTGCCACGGGAGTCGTAGACGTAGCGGGCGTGGACCTTGGTGATGGGCATTTTGATCGAGGTTCGTCGTCGGTCTTCGTGAATCGTGATGGGCGTTACACTGTGAGAAAAATTGGTAAGTCGAGGATCAGTCGACGGCAGAGAGTACTGAGGTATTATATGCTTTCCCAAGCTGTGGCGCGAGGAACGACAAAGTGACGCAGAAAAAGAGAGTCGGAAAACGTGATGATGAGTCAATGACAGCTGCTATCTACTAGAGAATGTAGATAGAAATCGCTCAATTACACCCAATCATTGTACAGGGGAATATGCCTCAATTGGCACAGATATGAAGCTCTTCCTAGGCCAAGCAAAAAAAAAAAACCGAACATGGCGGGGTAGCCGACGAAGTGGAGGGGTTTAACGGCTATGCAATTGAAGACTTACGGTGGTGGTGGTTGTAAACTAGGGTATCTAAGATGGGAGGCAAAAACTGATCCCTGTGCAACGAGGTCTAGGTTGATGAAAGAAGAAAGAAGTTGTTTGCACAGCTCGAAGGAATGTGGATGCAACTTGAACCAAGTGTGGGCGTCTGAATCGAGAATCAGGTGTTGCTCCGCAGCTTGTCGGTGGGGCAGGGAAGCTCAGATGGAGGGGCAGCATATGTGGACCCAACATTTTTGTCTGCAACGTCCCAGGGCGTGCATCCAGCAGCTGTGTTAGAGGTTTACTTTAATTTCTCTTCATTCATCTGCGGTTGACCCAGTACCATCTTAACATAGGGTTTCTTGGTTTCTCTGAGCATTCAATATTCCTAGTACAAAAACCCTAATAGTGCAAGCAGCGAAATGTGGGATAAATTTGCTCTCTTTCTCATCTGATTGTTGCGATCCGAAAGATTTTGACATCAATACCACAAATGTACCTGGGCAAAGGTATGTCGTCACTAGCCTGGTAGAGACGGCCGAGTTGGTTGCATTGCTACTGAGTGACAGAGAGGTACCTCTTCGTCGGCGGGCCTAGATATTAGATCGGCTGTTGCTTGCTATCATTGCGGGATAGGTAGCTCTGTCTGGAGGACGCTGAGTCGTCTTCAGGATTGCAATGTATCTTGTACACACGCTTACCTGCAGCATATCTCCCACAGACACTGGCACCAGCGCTAGTTATCGGTTTGTTAATCCACCCACTCGAATTCCGTGAAAGTAGATCTGTATTTCTTAACCGACCTTAGTGACCCCATCACGGCTTGCCCTCAACGTGGCCTTACTGCACTAATTCCTTACTGCCCTACTCTCGACAACATCTCCACCTTGGCCTATCAGCGCTTGTAAACATACCCCGAGTCGTTTTCAGGCGTTTTCTCCGTCTTCCCTTTCCCCAACATCTCCACCAAAGTCTGCTGCCGAGGTTTCGGATCGGATTCACCCGCTTTTATTCGAGGCTTGGGCGACCCCTTCGTTGTCCGATGTCGAAATGACGATAGTAGCTCTTGCATCTCCCTTGAGACATCTTCGTCATCTCCTTGCTCATCGCCGCAAACTCTGACCATGCCAAGACCGTCTTTGTCTACCAGTCGATTTCCGTTGATATCGACAGCATCAGGTATCAAGCTCAGATCCGTCTCGTAGTCGCTGTCGTCGGACTCGATCTTGATAACTTCCGCTTCGTCCTTTTTCTTCGGCGTTTCTTGAGCCTTCTTGTTCTCTTCCAGGCGGGCCAACGCAGCAGCAGCCCGTAATTCCCGGCCCCTTTGGCTCTTGGCTACGCGCGGCTTCGCCTGGACCATTTTCCCATTTTCGAGCTTTACCTTTGCGCCATCATCCGCACCAAGAGCAACACCATTAGGCCCAAATTTCTTGAGGATCCGCCTCTCCTTTTGCTCCTTCCACGTTAATTTCTGTGTCGCTTTTCGTTTGCGTCCACGGCCGCGATTGGTCCGATAGGTTCCTCCGCATATGTGTTCCGGGAGGACCTCCCCTGCTTGGATTGTCGGTCGGTGGATGTTGCCGTTTCTGAGCTCCTGTCCCTTGCCCCAGAGACCCTCTCCTGTGTAGCACTGGGTCCAAAGCTCTTCCATCTCGCGGGCATACTGATTCCGCACGGCCCAAAACGCCTTCGAGTGATTCATCTGCTTGCAATGTGCTAGTCTAGACCTACGGTTAGAGGCTAGATGGGAGCACACCAGGATTCAGGAATATCTTACTCATGCATCATAACCATCTGCACATATTCGAACGGCAACCATCTTCCTGAAATGCGACTCTTCAGAACGAGTTGGATGACTTCCCCGGCGTTGAAGTTCCGGCCGACAAATTCATGGTTCGGCTCGTACTCCTCGAGCGACCTCACAAAGATGTGGTTTTTCTTCATGATGGGAACTGGTAATCAAATCCATCATAAGTTAGCTACTTGCATCGATACTGTAGTCCTCAGTTAAAAGTTGCCTACCGCATTGGGCGGATATCTTCTCCAGGAAGTCCTGGGCTATCTCCTCATCCGAACCAGGCAGTGGTTTAATGAAAGTGATGTGAGGGTTTGGCTGCGACTTCTTCACGTTCAGCCTCTGGAAGCTAAGAGCCATGCTTGACGCTAAATTTTGCTTGACAGTGTGAGACTTCGGGGTCTTTCTCCTGACTGTACGGACGATGCTCAATCCTTCAAGGTGGAATAGCTAGACGGAACCACGTTGTCACCTTCTCGGCGAGCCCGTTTGCATGGCGGGGTTTCCGGAGTGTCGCGTTATCATGTGATTACGCCTTGTCTGTAAATTCGTGCCCCCCCACTTTCCCTCCTGCCCAAAAACGCCGACCATGCGTCGCGCCCAGCGCGAATCTGGTATTCGTGGCGTGCTTCAATTTTATTGAAGTACTCACCTTCCAATCGAACGAAGTGTCATAAAGGACAAGAGCCTCGGGTTTTATAATCACGGTTCTCAAGATATCTAGTCCTTATCCTTAGAAAAAGAGAGATTTTGCGGTCAAACCAGTGTCCGTGCCGCAATGGCCACAGTAACAACATTTAAATGCACGGTACGAATACAGTGTAGACAACCCAGTCCGAGCGGAGCTGAAATAGGGCCCGCAAGGAAGAGCGGCTTCGATGGCGGACAAGGAGCAAATAGCTAAACTGGGCTGGGCTGAGTATCTCCATTTGGATCGAGGCATACCGGTGCCCTTTCTCTCCCTTGTTCCATGTTCTTGATGACGACATGCTTCTGCGAAGCGGCCCACCTGCTACTGGAAGCCGGCTCAGATGAGGCTCATCAATACCAAATCGCTGGATCTGGAAGAGTTTTTTGAGGAGGACATCCCGGATTACGCCATCCTCTCTCACACTTGGGGTGAAGAGGAAGTCTCGCTGCAGGACTATCACCTCGTCCGCGACTACGACAAGTACGAGGATGAGCGGGACGCTAGGAACACGCGGAAGAGGACCGCTATCGTAAAGCGCCAGGGGTTCAGCAAGATCACAGAATGCATCACCCAAACAGTAAGGGATGGCATCGGGCACCTGTGGATCGACACGTGCTGTATCGACAAGACTAGTAGCGCTGAGTTGTCTGAGGCCATAAACTCCATGTACCAGTGGTATGCGTCGTCGACCATTTGCTATGCCTACCTCGCCGACATTGAGGCGCCGCCTTCGGGGGTCCGGCTTATGCCAGAGCTGAGGAGGTCTCGGTGGTTCACGAGAGGGTGGACGTTACAGGAGCTGCTGGCGCCGCAGGTCGTTGTCTTCTTCAACCGTGCGTGGCGGAAAATAGGGCAGAAGAAACGTGGAGACCCGGAGCCAAAAGTCCCCGGCGGCCTCCTGCGCTTGGAATATACCATATCTCTCATCACGGGTATACGTAAAGTTGTGTTAGCATCGAGGCATGCCGACTTTATGGAGCAGATTTCTATCGCCGAGAGATTTTCCTGGGCAGCGCGCCGACAGACGACGAGAAAGGAGGACATGGCCTACTGCCTGCTTGGAATCTTCGACATCCACATGCCTCTACTTTATGGGGAGGGAGACAGGGCCTTCTACCGGCTTCAAGAGGAGATTATGCGACGGTCAGATGATTCAAGTCTCCTCGCTTGGGGCTTGGATTGTCCTCTGCCCGAAAAGCAGAGCATTCTCGCTCTATCTCCTCGTCCTTTCAAAACCTTCACGGGCGACGTGCTTGGTTCGCTGAGACGGCGACACGGAACCCCGATTCTCATGACCAACCAAGGTCTTGAGTTGACGACCACAGTTGTGCCTGTATCGCTTCAATTTCGTGGACCCCACTCTCGTACATATAGCATGGGCAAGACGTACTTTGCCATTCTTCCTTGCGGCTTTGGCAGCCCGACGGCTACCTATCTTGCGACTGCTCTTGTTCCCTGTGCCTGGGAGGGCACTGACGTAGGAGGCTCTGATAAAAAGCTTGAAGTGTGGAGGGCTCAGGGGGCTTCGACCATCAGAGTCACACGCCGCGAGAGTGTCGCGGAACGGACGGTGCTGATGCGGCCGCGAGACAACTGGCCTCTTACAATGCGTCAATTTCCTCTCCTCGATCAACGCATCCGGGCCACCAAGTCGCTGGGTATTGGTACACGCTTGCACCTTAAGCCAAGTCTGCCAACTCGTCTCAAGACAGGCGTCAAGGTTCGACTACTGGAGGTGTTTCCTCCTGGAAGATGGAATCCAGAATCTAAGACGCTGCACCTTCTTGAGTGGTCGCTCCACGAGTCGCGTGGATTTGGACAGTGGGACGCGTCAACTCGGCTAGGCATGTTCGGATCGAAAGAACATTGGAATGGAACTGCCGACGAGAAGCCGTCATGCGACTTTCTCTGGGATGCAGTCTTTCTCCGATTCCAGCTCAGTCCGGCCAAGTGGCACAACAACTACTGCCTCGAAATCCGAATGCGGTCCACTCTAGGAACTGAAGGCAAGATGCAGGAGGTCGCGTTCGAAGTCCATTATCATGTGTATCAACACGACGGGAATCACTCCCTGGCGGATCTATTTATTCGTCATCGAGATGATGATTTCCGAGAGATTATGGACCTTCTCCCACGGGACGAGGACTATTTGATGAAAGTTGAAGTCCAACCCACGACTCAACCGGCCGAATACTGGATCAATTTTGACCAGACCGAGGCGGACGATGGTTTTGATGCGAAGCCACCCAAGCGTTTGACCTTGCCAGTCCCTCAGAAGAGTGCTTCGTTCCCCACCTCCGAGGGTTAACTCGTTCTCGACGAAGCAGATATACAAATATTTAAGCGGGAATGGCTACTACTGGCTCCAGGATAAAGATATGAAAAATTAACCCGGAGCCCTGAAACTGGTAGCCGTGGTGCAGCTCTACGATGACCCCCTGTATATGTCTAGTCCATTCAAGTAATATTACTACCCGTGGGCGTTCGGACACCCTGCGGGCCAATATTTCCATTTGGTATGTCTGTGGGCGATACAAACTGAACTAGTTTGTAACAAGTGACGCCTTGTCCGCCGCCAGTTTCGGTACACGCAAGTCTCATGGACTTGTCTCTCATGGCCTCCTAAACCACCTGCTCTCCCTGGCTTTTCTGGACCCGAGCATTCGGAGAGAAACGGTTCCTCGTCGAACGCCCTGAAGTCTTGATGTTCGATTTCAGCGCGTTCCTTACGAAGGAGATGACAACGGCACCTTCAGTCGCAGGTAACACAGCGTTCTAAGACGTTTGGAGCAGATTATTGAAGGAAGGGCAACCACCGCAAGCTATTCGGACCCGCATTTATGGCTTTTCATATACAAACTAGCCTCAGCTTCGTTCAGCCCCATCTTCAGTATATTTATTGTCTGCTATGATCCCCTCTATCAGAGCCCTCTGCTTCTTCCGAACCCACAGAGCATATCTGTCTGTTCGCGCCTCCGCACTCGCTACATTCCTTCTCGAGAGAGCAGACTCTTAAATCCTCTCTCCATTATCTTCATGATGGCTGAGGTCACACTTCTCTCCATTAGGGTGATGGATAGCCCTATGTAACCAAGCAGTTCACCCTCTCCCGCGGTTACCCAGATTTCATGCAATATCTTCTATGGTATTCTGTTTCTAAAGCGAGGGTCATGGCCTGGGATGGCCAGGTGTTCGGTAATGACTGACATTCGACACAGATTATCAACAGTTTCAGAGTCTGGGCCAGCCTTAGCCATGAACATATCATATAGCTCACGTTACTCTGCAAGAGACGCAGGAAGCCTTTCCAGATGCCTTTAGGTTCAATATCCTCATCTATTGGCAACTTGAAAGCGGTAATGGGGCAAAATGCGGAATGAAGACGCGCTTGAGCGCTTGCCAGTTTAACTGAGGGGAAGCAGACGAGTCCCCGTGTTTTCTAGAAGCTGCGGTCGTACGGTGAAGCCAAGGGTCTTAACCGAGCTGATGAAGCTCCCAACGTAAAAATCCAAACCATTCCAGCTGCAACAGTGCTACTCATGTCTATTACCGGCCATCGTAGGGTCAGGGCGGATCCGAACCCTCACTTGAGTAGTAAGTCGTGAAATATGGGTCATTAGCGGACAGCATGGAGTAATTTTGAATTACTTATGGTATGACTACCGGAATCACCTATGCAGGGAGATGCCGGCTTCTCTTCCTCTCCCTTCCTCGTTCATCATTCCTTTTTCTGTTATTCACGGCAACCTCTGAAGGCTTAAAGGTACTTCGCCAAGTCGTATCTCAAAAACAACAACAAGCCTTAATACATAAATTATTTTACATCTTCGCCTTCTCTTTCCCCTCTAATTCCTTAATCTTCTTCACCGACCTCTTATACCCCTCCGTCTCCTCTAGTCGCTTCACATACTCGAAAACCCTCGGGAACGCCGCCTCGGGCGATCCACCTTCCCACTTCCCCAGCCCCTTCCACCTGCCCCGCGCCATCAACAGCGGAAAGCTCATCATGATGTCCGCAGCCGTCAGTTCCTTCCCGCAAAGATACTCACCCCCTTCAGGGCTTGTCCGGAGCAGCTGGTCTAGAAATTCAAGATGCCTCTTCGCATTGGGAAACACAAACGCCGCGTTGATCTTAGACGCGATGGCCGACGAAATCGGGCGGATGAAGAACGGCATGTCCGGCCCGCCGAGCCTGCCCATCAGGAGGGCGAGCAGCAGATACGGCATGAAGCTCCCCTCGGCGTAGTGCAGGAGGTGGGCAAAGCGGAGGTGGGATTCCGTCTCGCCGCCGACCTGGCCCTCCATGCCGGGTTTCCATCTTGGCGGGACGAGACTGGGGTTGCGCGCTGGGGCGAAGTGGTCGCAGAGGTACTGCGTAATGAGGCCCGATTCGGCCAGGATGATAGGCGCGGCGTCTTCGGGAGAAGGAGGCGCGATGGAGAGGATAGGAGCCTTGCCGAGGGGGTGAATCTTGGTGAGTGCGGGGGGCGCGAAGGCGGAGGCGTCGCGGTGGAAGAGCTGGACATTGTAAGGGAGATTGAGTTCCTCGAGGAGCCAGACTATGCGCTGAGCGCGGGATTGGTCGAGCCAGTAGAGTGTGATTTTGGGTTGCGATTGCGCTTCGGTGGCCATTGTTCTTTCCGTTGAAGCGATGAAACGCTTTTTACAACTTTGTTGTAGCGGGTTGATGTTGCTGGTGATATTCAATTGTTTGCAAGGTCTAGGCGTTCGCAGGCTATGAGAATTGAAACTTCTCAAAAAATGGGAGGGACGGGATCTTCGGAAGATTTGAATCATTTTTTCCGCTGGAAGAGCAAAACATTGAAAACCCTTGGGTTGCTTTCGCCTGGAGATCCCGGACAACTTCGTAACAAGTTCGTTTGGACATGAAGTGGTGCCTCGGCCAAACCGCCTCGAAGCCGCTTGGCCTCGGATTCGGCAGCGACACCGGACTGATGAACATGTGCTACATGGATCACCTTTGGCATAACCAAAAATCACAATTTTTTCTACATTTCCCGTGAAGCCCTTGATTTCGATTAGGTAGATATTGCCTCATGATACCATTATTACTGCTTCCCACAAGTAATGTCTAGTTAGATCGAATGAATCCGACAAGAAATACCATGGCGCCTTGTTAGAGACGCAAGCAAGCAAGTCGGCGCAAGTCGGATCCTTCGGACGCGTTCCTTGGGCCGCTAAATTGCGCCTCCCCCCATCGCCTAGCCTGAACAGGCCTACTTCCGTGTGTCCCGCTGCAAAACACCAAACAACTGCTGACCTGGGAAGGCGTGTAACAATTGCATCATCGGATTCGCATTCGCATATTCAAACTTCTACGAACAACATCAATCCACAACTCTAACTCGTCACCCTTTGTTTCAAAAAAGACTCAACCCTAGACCAGCATCTCTCAAATTACTAAGCAAAGCAGGATTGAATACGCAATGGACTACGCAACACTCTCCACGCCATCGAGCTGCTACGCGGACTTCTGTCTGATTCCAGTTAGTGATCCCTCCCTACAACAGAGATAAGCTAACTAGTCGATATCAGATGGGAACGGGCACACCGTCAGTGGCAGGCGAAATTGCAGAAGTCCAGAAACTCATCCGGGCTAGCGGTCTAAAGCACCATATGCATTCTGCAGGCACAACAGTCGGTTCGGACTCCCTTCCCTTACTCGCCGAGCTGCGTCTGGTTCAAGCCACAGGACTAACAACTGTTGCAGAAGGAAGTTGGGACGAGGTCATGAATTTGATTGGCAAGGCTCACACGCTTGTCCATCAATCTGGGGTAGTGCGTATCCAGAGCTCCATGAGGGTAGGAACAAGGTAAGAAGTTCTGATACGCCCTCTGGTCTGATCAGATTGAGAGTATGCATTCACCTGCTAACTACATCTTCCAGAACGGACAAAACGCAGAGGTTTGAGGATAAGGTAAAGAGGATTGAAGATATTTTGGGGGGCGAGGGCAAGCCGTAGTTGAGGCAGTGTGGTACAAGCTTTATGGTAAGTTTACAGGTTCTTGTAAGGAAACAACAAGTAGTATGATTATGGCTATGGGACCGCCAGAGCACGAGGGCGATACAGAAGCCTAGTGTCCTAATAGTACA
>Ga0247774_1000047_pt1 | contig 52985 bp, 48 predicted proteins | sample UWRJL001104B6_FD_179933 | JGI IMG/M metagenome (GOLD analysis project Ga0247774, IMG submission 179933) | Plant litter microbial communities from Arlington Agricultural Research Station in Wisconsin, United States - UWRJ-L001-104B-6 | ecosystem: Environmental > Terrestrial > Plant litter >...
TCACAGCTCCAGTCGTATCTGGTTTGCGTCCGCAGGCCTTCTATGGTCAGCTACTGCTCGTGCTAAATATGGCATTGTATTTGCTACTTGAAGCGATTTTGTCTTACCTCTTCAATTGCATTCTGATAGTAGTCATCGTTACTACCACGGTACTGGTTTGTCCCAAAATATTGGTTGGACTGAGCATGAGGTTGGTTAGGCGTATTTTGAAGCAATTGAGCACCGGCCTCAGCGCTTCCGTTGCCACTAGTCAAGGTATCGTTTCGAGAAAGGGTTGGACGAAACAGTCTCTGGCCGGGTGGTCCCGCCCGGAGAGGTCGCGGGGCTCCTGGTCCAGTGGCTAGCGTCGTTGGTCCGGGGTTGTGAGATGGCCGGTCTTGTCCGCTCACAGGCTTGTGCGAGTCGTCAAGATGCTGGATTATGGCTGCGTAGAACTCCTTGCTCTCAGTTGTCGGCATGTTCTCGCTACTCAAAGCTGCTAGATGCATCAGCCCGAGGCTTCCCTCAATCATGAGACTATTCAGAGGGACAGCCCCAACACGCCTACCTGCTTCTTGAGCCTCGCGAATTGCAGCCTGCGCTTCCTTCTGGTACTTGTTCTCAAACCGAGCCAGACCGACTAGGGTAGAGAATCCCATCTGTCGAAGGAGCGCCGACGAACTGTCCGTATCGGCCTGAGCGTTACCGTCATTCTGGGACGAAGTAGCGCCATGCTCGGCGGTCGTGGAAGGAAAACGAGGCATGCCCAGCTCTGGCTTGAGGAAGTCTTGACTGCCTTTCTTGTTCGGACTGCCAGTCGGAATCGAGGCACGGTCATAGTTTTGCTGCAGCGGCTCGTACTGGGGAGCTGGTTGCGGATCAAGAGAGATGGCAGCGTGACGCAGGCTTCCGGGGCTGAAGTTTGATGTATCGCCAATCATCTGTCGGATGTTGAGGTCGAGAGGGATGTACTGATGTTGCTTTCTTCCTCGTCGATTGGGCGGGGGAATAGGTGTCGAGTTTTTGTTCCACAGCGTGCCAGCCGTGTGGTAAGTGACGCCCGTGTCCTTGGCCAGCGTGGTCGCCTCTTTTTGACCTGAAGGAGGTGGGAATTGTGACGCCATGGTGGCGTCGGTGCTGCTTTCTGCCGTGGTGTTGGATTCGGAGAGCAGAAGAGGTCCGCCTTGTCCTTGCGGGATTCTGGCGTCTGGGGCGGGATGCGATGGCCGAATTATCTGATGGCCAACAAGCGCGTTGTGCAGATATGGTTGAACCTGCAGTGAAAATTTGTGGGAAGGGACCTTCCACCTCATAACGGCAGGAGCTGCCGGGGTCAAACTTGCTAGCTTAGGCTCAAAATTCGGGGCCATCGGGTTAAGCCGAGGCTTGGAAGTTCCAGTCTGGGCCATTTCTTATTCTGTGTTGATGGGAATAGGTTAGTTCTGAGACCCAAATCAGCCCACGAAGGGAAGGTGGCGGATCCGAGACATCTGAAAGCGACCCAGATGACGGCAGTACTTCTAAGAGAATTTCGATGGCAGGAACGTGAAACAAATACCGAAGAGAGACCAATGGCCGGGGAAGAAGGGATACTACACTGAGGACTGACGTGACGAGAAAGGTACAGGTAGGCCCCAACAAGAGCCAAACCAGATGCGAAGACGAACAAAGGACAAGGAAACCGTTGAGAGAAGTCTCTTGACCTACCTTCGCTAGTTGAGGGCACAAAGAGAGCGACTTGGGGGTGTTGAAGGTCTTGAACGCCCGTGTTTTTGTTCAGAGAGATGGGGAAAACACGAGGACGTCAGTGATTGCACGGAAGGTAGAAAGCATTTAATCGGAGGAGGACTTACAGGGGACCCACATTACCGGGGCCGTCTAAAATCCAGGAGCCATGCTGTGCTCGGATATCTACTGGTCCTCACCGTAGATTGTCATCCTCGTGTTAGCTTCTGGCTGAGATGAAACCCCGCGGACATATAAGATTACCAGAAGCGACCAAGTTGAGCAAGATTTTATGGGCGTGTTCATTATTTTCATATTGAGAACAAGATAATAAGACTCTCTATGATGTAAATATGGAGTAAACCATGACCAGTTGTAATGCCGAGCCTGAATCATATTTCAAACTTCTTGGCAGGAACTTGGTAAGCGTCAAGAGCGTTCCATAGGATATGCGGATTGGGAGCCTTAACATACAGTAACTTGGTTGTGAGACACAGCGAGGTATTGCTATATTCGTTGTACTTGAGACTTAAAGTCGATCACGAATCGCGCGGCAGCAGCCAGCATTGTTACGACTATGCAAGATTCCGCGTACGCTACTTAACAGGCGCTCCATGGTTCTTTGTAAGGCTATCTGAAAGAATAGCTGTGTCGATTATGGCATTTCGAAATAAATCTCCAGCATGGTAGCTGTGTAATGATAATGCCGAATCGTTGTCAACATTACAACCCCGCGTCAATTTGTGACCAGTCTAAACCCCTTCCTTCGGCTCCGAAGAGGATCCACAATCCCGGCCCCACACGCCCGTGATGGTCGTTGCAAAGACCAATTGGGGGCGGTATTAACCCCGAAAACTCGCTCCGTCCTTGTTCCGTTATTCACGTTCTTGGTCCTTTCACTTCTAAGACAAAAAAAATAATTCAGAGGCTCTTTCAAGGAATATACTTAGCGGCCCACTTCAGAATACCATAGAGGAAGTCACACTAACATCACTTAGAAGTAATATGTGCGTTCGTATATACTTTATTGTCCTGTTTTATATTCCCTTGCTGCGACCACCTTCATCTCTGGACCAGTTAAAAGCACTCGTCTTTAAACAAGGAGCCTAAGACTTCTCAAGACAGACATGGCTGAATATTCATACCGACGTTGCTTCAACCGTCGAAGTAAGCAACCATGCCTTTTACTTGACATACTTGCTGAAAAAGTCCACGACAGTCTCGTACCCTCTCTTATACTCAGACTTAACTCGCTCGTCCGACAAGTCAGATCGAGCCGCCATCCACCCGTGAATCTGATCCCCAAAAACCTCAACGTGCTTGCCCTCCACGCTCAGATTCTCCTCAAACCTCTTGACAGCCTCGGCATCCTCATCCCGGGATGCAAGCATGCAGAGCGGCACCTTGATGCCCTTGGCATCATTGGGGTCCACCATGGCCGGGTGGCACTCGACCGCAGCCTTGAACGGGTTCGTGTCAGCCGAGGTGACCAGCGAAACCACCTTTCCACCCCAGCAAAACTTTATTTCGCCACCAGGTTAGTATATCGCTACAGGGAGATAGATGAGGAGGAGAGAAAAGTATACCCCAATGACGCCCCAAGTCTTGATCTCAGGATACTTTTCCGAAACAGCCTTGACATAGCCGGGGACCAAACCCGCCACGCGGGGTGGCGAGTTCTTGCCAAAGAAGGCCCCAAGTTTCTGCTTGTGCTCGTCTGTCTGGGGTGGGTACCACGAAATGTCGGCGGGCTCGCCCTCGAACCAGTCGGGGATGAAAACCTTGTATTGATCGGTAGTCCCCGACGTAGAGATGATGTCGGCACCCTGCAGGGACTGTTCGAAGAACCCGAAGATGTCCATGATGAAGAGGACACCTTTTGTCGCGTCGGTAGGCCCCGTCACGTCTGTTCGTGGAGAGGAAGAGGTCAGGTGTCATGAGTTGGATACGGTGTGGCTGTTGCTAAGGTGGATGGTCGAGGAAAAAAACAAGTGCTCCAATGGGTAAGATGAGGAGACGCTGGGAAGGGAACCGGGGCTTACAGGTCTTCAATCCTCCCAGCTGCTCATATTTGCCCTTCTTCTCGTAGCCCGTAGTCACCACGGGCGGCACGTTGCAGCAAGCGGCCGAGTGGCCGGACGTGGGAGGCATGGCGGTCATTTTAGCAGCGGTGTAGGTGAGCGGACGGCTGAAAATCTTCCTGAAGTGTTTCTGAGCCCAATTGATGGTGTTTATACGACCAAGGTAATGCGATCGAATGCCAATGCCAGCAAGAACAATTGGGGTAGAAAAGGAAGATGAGAATGTTCGTGACGAGAATGTCGCAGTGGGGCTTGGGTGTGACGTCGGAGGCGGGGCTCTGCGGGGTACGATGCCGAGCAATTGGCGGGACATCAAAACGCAGAGTGGTAAAGGTCGACGTGCTGTGCTGGTTGAGTTGACTTACGTAGGCGACAATGGGGGAAAAAAAGGGAAGGGTAAGAGATTAATTCGAAATGAAGGGCGGCCCAAAAAGGAAGAGCTTTTGTCCGGGGCGTATTCCGAACCTATTTGTTTCCGTTTTGTTTGATTGATGTGCAGAGGAGTTTATGAGTTCATGCATGAGACGATCGACAAGAAAGCTTCAAAATAGCACAGTCAGCAGTTATATCAGAGATAAGCGTCGGCGCCAGCATTAACCCATCTCAGGGTCACCTATAGGTGTTCCATGGTAGGAAGGGCGGGTTATACACACACTGGAGTATTCATTTCCTTCCTCTTTCCCCAAACTCGGCAAACACCCTAACTAATCAAGACGGTCTCGAAGGATTATCGTTTTCCCCCCTCACAACGACAAGACACTCTCGATCTTTTACGAGCCTTGAGAAGTAGGAGTTACATCGCAACCACTACCGCTATCAAATTCATTAGCATCAAGTCGAGACTTCGCCTACTACCTCCACGCTCTTCAATCAAGAAACAAGTCATTAATATCAGCTCTAGCGTTGACGCTTGACTCTTTTTTTTCAACGACCCCCTTCATTCTAGGTAATTCTAGTGGCCTTCTGCCTTTATCTCGACAGTAGAAGCAGAAGTATTGTCGATATTCACACTCCTCTCGACTCTGGTAGAGTCACCAACATCAAATTGCATTCCGATTGCTCGTTTCGAGTCGTTGGCCATGTCACTCCTTGGATCAGCGCCACCACTTCGGGAGCATCTATTGAACTCCTTTGATTCCGTGCCATGGTCGAAGTAAACCAGATACCCCCAATTGAACATACTGCAGACTCCTCATACAACCTTGGAAAACCAGCAAGAGGGTGTCTCGTTGGTGACTCTCCGAATAAGTTAAAAGTCCTTGATGCTATATATCCCGCGAGCTCCAGCCGTTCGAGCCTTCCCTCTCCATCCGAACGACACGGCGACCGGAGACCGGAGACTTGAGAACACGCCAGGTTCTCGCCATTGATGTCTCTAGGAAGGTGTGAATTTCTGAGCTCCCCAAGGTCATTGACAATGCTTCTAGCAATGAACGCAACCCCAAACTTCGACCACGTCGGTCGCTTTGGCTCAAGTACTCTTAAATCTTCTCCCCTAGGCTCCGTCGAAACCGTCGTTCAACTGATCATCGCGTGGGATCCGGCAGCAGTCAGGCTATGTCTGTGAAAAAGATGGAAATAATGGTAATGGCATGGTGGTGATTAGCAAGGCTACATAGGGGGGCATGGGCAGACTCGGTATAATGCGGCAAAGTTGTGCCTTTAATGTTAAATAAATCCGTAGTCTTCAAGAGCATGAGGCCGCTGCAACAGTCATACCACTTGACAGAGACAGGTGCACAATGGATCGACTCGGGAGTCATGACAGGATGTAAGATCATTTGTGATAAAATCCGAGGAAATAAGTCAAAAATAAAACGAGTCTCTCGGTAGAAGAAGTAACAACTAATACCATACAATGAAAAGGGACGCCACGAAACCCACATACACGCACAAGGCCCGCGCGGTCCAAACCTGGTTGTGCCAGAATAGCTTCCTGTCTCCCCTGCCGCATCAACAACTTTCTGTCCTGTCCCTGCTTCTTCTCTACCCTGATGTGACCGTTCTCAACCATGGCCGCATCGTTCTCTCTATTTCCTCCTCCTGCTCTCCCCAGATAAATCGTAGCAAAGTAGGGAAATCAATCCGCCTTTTTCCTGTGGATCGCCGGCCATCCTGCTAAGAGAAGTAGAACTAAAACAAAAGTCGTTAAAATTTTTAACAAAGGGAATATGTGCCGACTCGGTCCGGAGTGCGTATGGGTCGTTCGGGGAAGGTCGCTTTGGTATGCTCTGTCGGCAGGACAAGAGGACTGCCAGCAGGCGAACGACCTAAACAAAACTCGACCAGTGCTGAGAGTTTGCCCCTAAATATGGCACTTAGAGCCAGGGCCCAAATCGATAGAACAACGACGCCATGTCGAAAACCCAGAGGGGCCATTTTGCTGTAGGTCATCCATCCGTTTAAAAAGCCCAGTTGCTGAGACAAACAAGAGTCGGGAATCGAAAAACGACGGTATCGGGGGTATGCTGCGGTGCTGGAAAAAGACGCAAAGGACTAAAATGACCGAGAAGACCTTAAGAAATAGCCGGGAGGCGGTGAGTCGTTGTCGGATCATTAGTAACGACTGTGACGTGGGAAAAGCAAGCGCGGGACGCGTCAAACATGAGAGCCCTGGCACACCACATTTGACTCCCTAAGAGCGTTGAAGCTTGTTTATCTTCGGCGTGATCCCCCATCCCTGGTCTTCAACCGACTCGTTCTCCACCCTTCGTACCACTGCTCACGGCTGGCTTCCCGGAGCTCAGCTCGCCACTCGCTGAAGACGGCCTCCTTCAGGCGCTCAAAATCACAGTGCTCCTCGTTGTATGGATCGGCGAAGCCCCAGGGAAACTGGCGACCGACCACTTCGGGCTCGTAGAGGTCGGGGCTGATGATAGAGAGAGGCACAAAGGGAATTTCGTCCTCCTTGGACTCCTCCTGAGCCGCCTTGTGCCGTCGGACCGACTGGCTGGAAAGTCTCTTGGAAGAAGGTGAGGCACCAACTTCCTCTGATCCCTGAATTGGAAGTTCTTCGCCTTCGGGGGTGTGCGTGGAATCGACGTCCTCGTCCCGCGCCACTTCGCCGCCTTCTTCGTCTCCCTCCTCGATCCTGTTCGAATCGGCCACAGAACTCGTCTCCTCGTCTAGACCGAGCGACTCCAACGGGTCCATGTTGGACTTCTTCAGGCTGTCCCAGACGCTCTTCTTCAGCACATTCATATGCTTCGTCGTAATGGTATCGGCCTTGGAGATGATGGGGATGACGATGGTCTTGCCCTGCAGAGTCCTCATCACCTGAAGGTCAAGATCTTCGTCTAGAGCACCAAAGGTGCGCATCAAGGGGCCGTATTTCCCGCTGTGGCCGTTGGATGCTGACGCCCTAGCAGACGCAAGATTCCGATCCAACCGGGACGGATCGAGGACGAGGAAAACGGCATGGATGTGGGTGTCCTGTACGCCAGGCGATCGCACCACCTTCATCTCCTCGGTGAATGTCTCCTCAAACTTGCTCTCCAGGAAAGCGGACATCTCCCTAAGCTGGAGATCCACGACGTTCTTCTCCAGTCCTTCCGAGTCCCAAAGTGTGAGCCCGATTCGCTCGCCGTCGATTTCCGTCTCGAGATAGTGGGGGATAAAATTGCCCGATGGGGGAGGCTTGTGGGCAGCCTCTTCGTCCTCCATCCGCTTCGTCCGCTTCTTGGCCGGCAGGGCCAGGGCTGTCTTGAGAAACTCGAGGAAGGACGTCTTTCCGGAATTCCGGGATCCGACGATCAGAATACTACCAGTCGTCAGTTTCATTGGCACGACGATGCCAACCAGCCAGTCGGTCAGTACTTACTTGAAAGGCGTAGGGTCCTTCCTTCTACGAACCCTCCTAGGGCTGTTGATGGTGCTGATGGCGCTGCTCGCGTAACTGTACCTGCCCCGGTGCGTCATACTCTCGGTTCGAGCATAGGGGTCCCATCCACCGTTTGGCACGGGCGGAGGTGCGGGGATGCTGCTCATGGCGTTGTACCCGGGGTCCATCGAAGGTCGGTTCGAGTATACGCCGTCTGTCCGTCCCGAGATGATGGAGACAGAGTCGGGTCGCATGTCGGCACCGAACGAGTTGGAGAGCTGCTCGCCGGCCTTGGCGAATTCAGGAAGCTTAGGAGGAACTTTGGAGACCGACACCTGACGGTCCCCATCCTTACCCTTGCGACCCTTCCCCAGGTCCCCGGACTTGCTTCGTCGGAGCAACATGCCTAGACTTGAGCGACGAGGCGGGGTCATTTCTTTAGGTTTCTAGCATGAACTTTCCGTTTCAGCCTACAGTAGGCGCGATGGGTGGCTCAAGCAGGCGCGAGCGGATGTCGCGCAGTCGACACCTCGAATGTGTCCTGCTTCACGCTCGGCAACTCGGCTCAATCGAGGAAAAGAGTCGAGAAAATGAGCTTCTCGTCGACGGGTCGATGCTGGCTCTAAATGGCTCTCGAGATGGCGCTATATGGTGCGTTGGATGGTTGTCCAGGACAGGAAGCTTCGCATAGAAAGCCTTTCGGGTGAATCTCTTTGTTTGTCTAACGGGTTCTTTCTCCCCCTTTCGGACGTTGACTGGAATTTAAGAGGTCGGGTAATAAGGAGAGGTCGAGTCGCGGGCGGGTTGTGATCGACGCGGCTGTTCACGAATCGGAAGCTCTACGGAGAGATGGCTGGCAAAAAGGAACAGGGTTAACGAGGCCTATGGAATGTAATATGGTCAGTGACTGTAATATTCGCATGTGGCCCAGGTTTCCTTCAGTCCGTGCTCCTCCTAATTAGCCACGGCCTCGGGTTTCTACATTGTCTGGCAGCATACGGAGCACTGCGGTTGCTGGCTCCGAATTAATCATGCCCGCATATATCGAATGTCCACAGCCTGGACTGTCTCCAATTCTGACGCTGTCTTGAGGAAGTCGAGATCAGGGTCTACGGCGTCGGGCGGATGCCAGGAATGGCAGCTCCCTCTCTACCATGGCCGATCCATTGAGTGTGGGGAGCTTCTCTGCTCCATGAATCCAATGCATGCGTTCATCGACCGATTGAAAGCTGCAAAGACAGATTTCGTCGCGATGCGCGAGGCCATGGAAGGAAAAGGAGACCTGGATAACGCAGGAGGCAGACAAGACTCACCTTGCTAGGCGCAGACTCGAAACTGCAATGAAAAAATCCTGCGCGGCGTCTGGGAGAGCTAGCTCGAGGCTGTCAAGGTTATCCAAATCGACGCTGGGCGGATCTGGCCGATTGCACGACGTCGTGACCAAGGTTCGGACGACGTGAGGGTCAGCGCTTCGACGACCAGACGGCTGGGATTGCTGCTCAAAGACTTGGAGCGGACAATTCTTCGTCGACTTGCAATGCGGAGCAGAGCTTCGGCGAGGAGGCGAGGCAGTAAAAAGGCTGACAGGCTGTGCGAGGCAAGCGTCGAGGGTTCACGGCCGGTGATAGTTTGCGCGTGTTTCGGGCTCAATTGCCTGATGGAACTGATGATGGAAATGGGAAACGGGGCAATTGAAGGAAGGTCTTCCCCTAACTTTTTTTGCTCGTTGTACTGACACGGTGCTCCCCGGGATTCGCGCAACGGGCAAGAGCGAGAAGGGGGGAAAAGCGGACCCAAGATCCTGGGCAAAATTTTGGGAACCAATAACTGTACCAATTTACGCAGGCGCGGAACCTGAGGTCAATGGGAAGAGGGCTGCTGCAGCCAAGCAAATCACCTAAACGCAGGTACAAGAAAGTACGAAGAAGTAGCGAAGGCGCTAAACGCATGCGGCAACCGACTTTTGTCCATGTGGGCTTGACTCTCCTCTAGGCCCATTTCATAATCCACACACGACTGCCGCACGCTATTCACTGTGGCATTGGGGTTGTTTTCGACCCGGCCAAGTTTTCGATGATTGTTCAGACGGCTACCTTTGCACCTGTGATTTCGACGGGCAGCCCCGGCCAGCCTTAGCGATAAGATGAATTAGCCAGCCGAGACATGGACGGCAACCCTCCAGCGAACCTGTCCGCCGTTTCACGTTGAAGAGTCTGGTGGCCAGGGATGAAGATTACCTCGAGACCCAGGACAGCTCCTCGATTCATCAGATCCTCCCATCAAATTATTCTGGCATCTAGTTCCGAGGTGAGCTGGACACGGTTCTTATTATGACTTGCTTTCCACAATCTCCATCTTCACAGATACGATCTAAACGGTGTTGGCCATAGAAGCAAATCAAGCAAGTCATGATGCGAAGATACCAACTAGTCAATGCTACTTTACGGATGTCAAGGATGGACTTATTATCTGGTTGCTGTGATCGATTGACGGTGCTGCAGTTAATAAAGATCCAGCAGCATCCAACGCCGCCAACGCCTCTTCCATAACTCTTCGACGTCACGACGCCTCCCTCGCTCCTGGGTCACTCCAAATAATTTGCTCCCCAAGCTCCTTGTCGTCGTTCGGTCGGTGCAGCGCATCTTCGTCGTCAGTTTCCCCTTAAAATTGCAGGCCGACCTCTCCACCATCAAGCCAATCACAGGCGTCTCGCCTTGAATTGGAGGAAGGTATCCAATGTGGCAAGCCGCTAGGCCTAATCTAGTTTAATCCATGCCCCGCCTTGACCAACCTGCAGCCCCTCCAAAGCTTGCTTCGCGGGCTTTTGCGGTGCTGCTTCGCATCCCGTATTTCTAGACCCCTATTCTCATGTTCCATATGCCTTCCATCTTCCGTCTCCAGCTCCCTTTCTAGCCTTGCAAATTCTCCGTTTTACTCCCGGAACAGCATCAGTTATTGGACGCTACTCGCATCCAACCCTCGTCATTATGCTTTATGAGCATCCCCGCCTGGGCCTTTTTTTTTTCTTCTTGTTTTTCTTGTTTTTCTTTCCTAGGCGGATATTGCTTCCATGTGGCACGAAACAGTAGCTCGATATCTTTGCGGAGCCTTGCAGCACGGCAGGAAAAATGTGGCTGCTGGAGGACCCTGTGCGACATGAACTGCTGCCAATCCCGGGATGCAGGACGCGATCGTTCCGTTTTGCTTTGTGGGGCATGTTTCCCTTCCCTTCCCCTATTTAACTGTCCCCAGTGCATCAATTGCTCCCACTAACCAGGCAGAAGGAGAAAGGCTTCCTGTGAGCGGAGTCGCTTCGTGACAAGACTGTTGAAAAATAAATATCCATAACAATGATTTCTTTTGCCCGGACACGCTCTAAACCAAATTCTCAGCACCGCCAACGGCCATCAACTCTCTATTCTCCACCACGACCAACCAATGCTGCGAGCTGAAAAGGGAACATTTTCTCGGAAATCCACCCGGCACGGTGGCATTGAGGCACAGAAAATTGTACGTCCCTGCGTTATGCGATGATCCAAGGAGCAGTTTAGCTTGGTTAGGCGCGGCATTGCCTGCCCAGGGCTAGTGTAATGAAGCCTTGCTAGCTATGAATACTCTTCTCGTCGTTTCCAGGAATTCCAGTAGTACGGGCGAGCCAAGATTCACCCATCCCTAGCGTGCCAAGTCTCGCGAACATGCCGATCCGGTGCAACTTCGGGGACCGATCTCGTGTCCCACGACCAGCTACAGCACATGTATAAGAAATTAAACGTTTGGCTGCCCCAAGCCTGGGGCATGGACCTACCATTGCGAATTTCGCACTGGAGCCAGTCTCCATGTCCGTTTCAACCCTCAACTGGAAATGTGCTGCCATGGTAAGAGTAGTTAGTCATTGATATTGCTGAGTTTGGTCTATGGATTTATGTCTCCTCCTACTCCGTCGTAGGAAATCTATCAAGTCTATGACCTCATCTATGCTTGGAGATTATTCGGCCAGTCGGCCTTCGATATCATACACGATCCAGCGACCTCATCCCCGGAAAACCGCCTCGTCAACCTCGACCCCGAAATCCTGCGCCATCTCAGCCATGCGCTTCTCCATCTCGTCCTCCATTCCGCCACCCCAACCCAGCAGCTGCCGCGCCTTCGCGAGGTAGAACAGCACGTCTGTGGCCGTCAGCACCGTGACGAAGATGACATGCCTCCACGCGTTCGCCAGACGCTCAACGAACGGAATGTGGGGATCCGTATACAGGCTCCTGCTCGCCCACTGTCCCATCATCTTGATGCGGTTGACGGGCGACCCTAGATACTGGTTGTTGCCCTGGACGATGCGCATGTTTCGGCCTATGAAGATCAGCTCAAACGGCAGCTTGTCCTCGTCGGCCAGAAAGTCCCGGATGCTCTCCTTCATCTTCTGCTGGATGAGGAACTGCTTCTCCGAAGCCGACTTGCCCTCCAGCTTGGCCATGAACCGTTTCGTGTCGGGCCCCTCGTACGGCCGCATGAGGGTCGCGCTCGCAAAGAGCTCGGCCGTCTTGATGCCCCACTTCTCCGTGATGCCGACTATGGCGTCTTGGTCGAAAGTCATAAGCGACTTCCAGAACAGGGCATACTGCTGCCGGAACGTGGGCTTCAGGTAAACGTAGAGGCCGTGGTCGATGAGCACAAGCTCGGCTCGCCCTGACGGCAGCCGTCGAATGAAGATGTTGCCGGGGTGGGGGTCGCAGTGGACAACGCCCCATTTGAAGATCTGGGCCGAAAAGAGATCCACCATCGTCGTCATAACCTCTTTGGATGTCACGCCGAGACCGCCTTTCCCGCGGCGGCCCTTCCATTCGAGGCGGTCAGGTTTGAACTGCTCGCTGAGGGCGTGCTCGTGTAGCTCCCGCCGGACGGATTTGATGTCTGGAGAAAGAAGGTCGTTCCCGGCCCCTGGTGATCCCTTTCCGTAGCCCCCGTACCACGGTGATGTCAGACCTTCTTTGTCCCATAATCGGACACCCTCGATCCACTCTGTTACCAGTACCCTCTTCGTGGTGAACTCCGGATACACCTTGGGTATGTAAACCCGTCCCCGGAGCCCAGGCTCAGCCTCCAAGAGTTTCCTCATCGTCTCCGAGTTCAGTGCCTCGTTCTCAAAGTCCGTTTCCAGCCGTAACCGCTCGGTGATGAAGGGCACGAGCTTATCAAACGGCAGTTCAAACCACCAGCTGTACACCTGCGTTACCATTCTTGGAGAACAAAAATTAGCAGTCTACGACAGGACGCCGAGCAAGGTGATACAACTCACGAGAAGGCCCACAAATCCCAGGAAATCTGCTTCGCAATCTCCCTCTTCTGAATCTTGACCGCCACCTCCCTCCCGTCCGGCAACCTCGCCCAATGCACCTGCGCAACGCTCGCGCTAGCCCTCGCCCTCCTCTCCATCAGGCCCTTCCCCTCCTCGCCGCGGAAGCTGACGCCGAACACGTCCTCGACCGACCGGCCGCCGAAATCCTCCCGTATCACCGCCTCGGCGTCGGCCCACTCGTCCTGCGGCGCGTCGTCAAACATGCGCGCAAACATGCGCTGGAACTCGGGCGGCAGCATCGCGCTCTGCATCGCGATGGCCTGCCCCATCTTGAGGTACAGCCCGCCGTTGACATGCAGCACCTCGAAGAGCCGCTCCGCGCTGCGCACGTGAAGATCCTGCACCGTGCCTCCCGTCCAGGGCCGGGGCCGGAAGTTGACCTTGTAGTCGAGGGCGACGAGGAGGCCGGTCGAGAAGGTGCGGAGGGAGCGCGTTATCCCGGAGCCGTAGACGTGCCGGTCCGTGAGGTAGACGGCGCCCGAGAGGGCCGAGGCCACCAGGAGCCGCCGCAGCCATCTCGTCGCGCGGGGGTACGTCTTGGCCCTCTTCGGGGCGCCCAGAGAGGAAGGGGAGGGTGGCTTGAGGGGCTCGAAGGGAGCCGAGGTTTGGAGGCGGCGGCGGGCGGGTTGCTGCACGGCTCGGAGCAGGACACGCGACCGAGGCATCTGGGTCGATACGCTCCATTGAGCTCGGAGCTGGCGGGTGGAGGACGGGGCGGCTCCTCTCCGCGAGGGCCCAGCTATTCTGTTGAGTAGCATGATAGCTGGGAATCGCTAGATTGAGTCCGCGACACAAAAAATTAGGAGCATACGAACCATGGCATGGTGGCTGTTGAGACTTGAGGTAAATTTTGTTCACGGCCCGGAAGTGCAGTCCAGAACAACCATTACGAAATACGCAGGACGCTAAGTCCGAGCCCGATCGGCGGACTTAAATCGCCGATAGCCGATGATGGGGACCCGAATTAAATATTGATATTCACAACCGCCCGATACCTAGACGGCCACAACGCTCCAAAGAGCTTTATTGACAGTGTTCAATTTCTCCCCAAGACGTTGCCTTACATGAAAATGAAATTTTTACCCATATTAACACCTACATGGCGCACAACTATCATGGTATTGTGATCTTCCCTCTAGGTGGTCACGGTTTCAAAAAGCATGATTTTACATGTGAACTTTAGGACATGCTACTTAAGAAGCCTAGCATTACCAGAAAGCATTAGTTACGGTGTACGGATAAGTTTTGAAATTATAAAACGACAAGCTGGTCCTGGGGTCGCAAACCTTGAGGTAACGTGAATTTTTTTCAATGTCTGATAGGGTTAGGGTTTTAGCAGGTTCTATTCTTGTCATGCCTCTTGTCAATTGAATGTCAGGGAGGCATACAAATACAGAACCATACTGTCACTATGCTCAGTGCCAAGCTCTTTTCTACCTCAATGGCATACGTGTGGTGGATAATTAGGGCAGGGCTGAAAAGAACACATTTCACACAATTGCTACTCTCAACAGCTCTTGTCTGGTGAGCATCAATTGGCATCAACCGCCACGCACGAATGTTCATGCATTGATGATCGACCCGTCAACCAGACGAAATCCCAGCCCAGCCCGCTCCAATCCACTGCTGGGACGGTTGGAATTGACCCTGGGAATGGCGGCTGACGTCTCACAAACCGATGTCAGGTGCTTGGCGAGACCGGGATCTAGTCGACCCTTTTTTATCGAGTCTGAAGAAAGAGAATGTCGGCTCGGTAGTAGCCCTCACACCACACTTTTATCTTTGCTTCAGCTAGAGATGACGGGAGGCAAAAGACAGGAAAGTCGAAAAAGGTGAGACGGTATATTCGATTGGCGGAACACCTTGCTTCTTTTTTCTTTCCATCAGGTTTCTCCGGCCATGCGGCATGGCGGCCACGGCCGTGGTGGCAACCTGAGACGTAAGCGCCGCGCACAATTCTGGCCATTGGCTTGGACTGGGCAGGCCGCATACCGGCGACTGGTCCTCCAACATCGTTGGCTTGCCGCTGCAGAGTTAGGATTTCACAGCCACAAATTCTGACGCAAGTTGCGAGCAAAGTTGGCAAGGTGCCTCCTGCGACCTGAACCTGCTGGCGACTTCATCAATTAGTCAATTCGGAAGGACTTTGCCGTTGGAATAGTTGCAGGAGTTTGCGGCGTCGGCCTGGCTGCCATGGAGCGGATGGATTTTCTTTCGCTTGTCCCATGAAGAAGGAAAAACAATTCCCATCCTGCACTTTGAGACATCATGCTTGCATGCTTGACGAGGATCAAAGTGGGGGGGGGCGAGGATCTGAAGCTATCCTTGGTGGGGTCCAGATCGATCATAGTTCGTTTTGGACCCGCGGGGTGCTGCGGCAGAAATAGCACAGTTTTGAGCCTCTTGGCTCGCTCGGTCCTCAAGGATCCACGGTTCCCAAGCTTCGAAGTGTCCGTGTAGAGTAGGTCAAGTCGCTTCTTTGACTAGGGTACAAAGGTAACACTCCGAGGAATTGGGCTTGCTGGCGGTCAAGCCACTTGATTGAGGTTCTGTGACTTGTCGCAGAGTAAGCCCAGAGCTCTCCATGAAGCACTTTGCAGTGAAATCTCAGACGTCCCCCTTGCCGTCGGTGAAAATGTAGTAGGCTGTCCCCACGTTGCCTGGAAATAACCAGGTATGCCATTTCGTTTCCCGAGTTTCCATTCCTCAATTCGGTACATGGGCTGCTCATTGTAAGGATGAATGAGGTGAAGCAGTAGAATAATAATATTCTTCGAACATAGCCCGGACGGGCAGTGACTAGAGATAATGCCAATAAGAAGATGGAAACCAGTGATCCTTTTAGGATTCCTCCGCGGTTGGGTCCACCTGGTTGTCTATTTGTGGTCGAACCTAGAAACTAGAGTCATGCGCTGCATTCGATGTTAGTAGCATCACCCAACAACAATCTTGCAGAGTACGTTAGTTGTAGTGTTGGTGGGGATGACGATTCAAAAACAGATCAAGGTTCTAATGCCGGCCTGGCACGACTCACCACCTCAAGCCTCCAAATACCTTCATAGGCCGGCTGCAAAGTTCGACGGCATGGCAACAATACTGCAGCACGCGCGGTTATGCTAGTGTCCGTACTATGACCAAAGAGAATTGTTGGCCGAGTCCCGGTGGACCGTAGCAGCCGACGCTCCAGTCGGTGGTGAAAGCCATCGTGTTCCATCATTCTGCATTATGGTTTTGAGCACGGATGATGCTAGCAAGGATTCTGAAAGCTCCAGAGTGTGGGAGCTTCGTCAATCCGGCGACAGATATATAAAGTTCAAGGCTGATGAACACATTACTCGAATTTGCATAGAAAAAAAATCCTGGTTGTTTTTTAAGATAACTCTACCGTCTCTTTACGAGGTGCGTCAACGCATCAAGTAGTACGTGGAATTGCGTGTACGATCAAGATGCAGGCTAATCCGGGTCGTCATGCTTGAGAAACCGTCATAGGCACATTGACGTAGGTTCCTGTCAACTTCCCACACCAACCATCACTCAGCGTCTGCTAGACTTATTACCCACTAGCCCGCGGCATTTTCGCACCCCACTTGAGCGGTGGCTCTCGGCTTCGCGATGATGCCATGACTGGCCAGTCCGGCATGTCTTTTGAACATGGTAGAGCGGCTCGTGCCAGTTGCCTCCAAGAGACAGAACCCAACGAGTCTGATTGGATGGGTGCAATTTCGACCAAGAAGCTCAAACGTCCTTATACAATTTCAAAGGGACCATATCGGCACCTTTCACGAGGGTGACCTCCCATCTTGGGGAATCTAGATGGTGCCACACACTTGCCATTGCGGGCCGACGACGATCCCAAAAAAAAAACATTGCATCCGCATCCTTGCCTGCAGCCCTTCTAGCATGTATTGATCTCGGGCAGGATTGCAGGATCCGGGAGGCTGCTTCCTGCTGGCTACTGTGGTAAGGACAAGGCCCAATTTGCTCAGAGACCTCGGGGGTTATCTATAGACGCAAGGCTTGCCCACACCCCACACCGGGCTTGATGCCTTGACTCTGGGATGCACCTTTGCGATTACGAAGAATAGAGTTCCTATTGACACGGGGGGTTCGACCGGCATCACCTGCAAAGCCGTCTTTGTCAATATGCACCCAAGCACCTAGGTCCCGCAGATAGAAAGAAGAGACGACTTGACAGAAAACCCGCCCTGTCTTTTGCAGACTGCAGGCTTGCGAAGTCAGGCAGCTCGGAAGAGGTAACCCAAATCATCGTTAGCGAAGTTCCCCCTTCTTCACTCGGCCCAATAAGCAGTGCCGGAATTACTTGAGGGCAGGCTTAATGGGATTCTCATATTGCGTGTATTTGTGCCTTGTTTAGCCTACAGCGGCTCGTGGGAGGCGAGAGTGCATTTACTCGAGGCACCCTTGTGCAGGTGGAATGGTGGGTGGATTCGAGGGCCTCGTGGCAGTGGATTTGCAACCTCCGCAGTACTATGACTAGGATTCTCGTGACCCGATGTTGTGTACGGGGTACCTGGATGAATCCGAGTGGGGCGAAGGGTAACGTCCGTGGTGAAGCCGCTTAATGGGCGCCGGGGCCAATTTGCGGGTCATCGCACCCAGACGGGAACCTTGCATGGCGTGTCGCAGGTTACGGTCCCGCCAACAGTGCCTGTAACCAAGTCCCGGTACTCAGAGGCTATGTACAGCCGACCCAGACGCCTGGACCCGATCGGTCCCTCACTCATCGCCCGCGCTCTGCCCTTTTGTCTTTGGCCGTCCCTCCAACTACTAAGCCCAACTTGCCTGTGCCAACTTTACAACACCACCAACGCAAACATCTCGTCGACGACGAAAACAAAGGCCAAGAGGCCAACGAATCTCCATGCTATGACCATCGCTCGACAAACTTGCGGCAGCCGAGATTACGAACCGAATGCATCACGTGGAAAGGCGATTGAGGACGTAGGAACTGCTTGGGGGGCGACGCTGTTGTCGGCTAGGTGAATCGACAACGAGTTGGTGGATGCGGGAATCGACAGTTCGCCCTTGGTGTTTCGCAACTCTGGACAGCTCTGCAGATTCGGAACGACGCAAGCCTAGCACCCCATGAGCTTCGCGACCGCCGACGACCGACCGTAAATTTAATCCCGCAACACTTTGGCTCCATGTTGTGATCCCGTTGCCAACGACATCCGAAACTCTTGTCCGCCGCGTCTCGACGACGCTGGCAAGCCCTTCCGTCTCCGGTGGTAGCTATTTGACTATTCGCCCGGCATGTTGCGACCGGCGACACCTTTGTCGGCGTTGCTCTTCGCGGCCGTCGGGCTGTTGATAATAGCATCACTGTCGACGCCAATCATAAAGGGGATCCCGCTGGGGAGCTTCAACGGCGTGGACTATGGTGTTTTTGGAATCTGCAATGGAAACGATTGCTCGGGGATCAATTTGGGCTACAACACAGGTTTGTATCCTCCCTTGGGGCGTCAGGGATCTGACGGAATGCTAACAACGAAACTAGATGATCTCACCGGCGATGCTGCAGCTTCCTTCGACATCCCCGAGAGCATAAGAGGCTCTCTGTCATCCATTCTGGTGGTGCATCCCATAGCAGCGGTCTTCACCTTGTCTATGCTTGTCATGGCCCTCTTGGCTCACATCCACAAGTTCGCGCACTCAACGAAATACCTCCTCTTTCTCTTCCTTCTCATCTTGCTCGACGCCCTGCTCTGCATTCTTGCCTTCTTGACCGACGCCCTCCTGTTTTCGCCGCATCTTGCATTTGGCACCTACTTTGTCCTCGCGGCAGCCATCATCGTGTCAGTATGTGCCGTCATGTCCTGGTTCATGCGGCGGACGCTCGTGGGAAGGAAGTCACGCCAGAAGCGTATTGAACAGAATGCCGAGATGAGCGGAGAGAACTATTACAACCGGGAGGCGGAAAAGGCGGCGGCGGCGGCAGCTCGTCAGCCCACGGTACCCGTGCTTAGCGGCGCCAATGGTGTAGCCGACACCCTACCGACATTTACTTCGTCGTCCTATGACAGTCAGAGGAAGGAAGACCAGATTAGCGATGATAACATTCCGCTTACTCAGAGGAGCCCTTCGAACAAGTCTCCACCCGTAATGGCGGCAGTCGCTGCTTATAGTGAGCCGAGATCCAACTCGGTTCCTGAGGCTACACAGGATCAGTACGGCAACCCGAACGGCCCAGGAGATGCATATGGCGTACGGAGAGGACCCTCGTTTGAGAGGATGAACTCGGGAGGACGTGGAGGCATGCCTCCCGCGGGCTATCGAGGAAGGGGAGGCGGTTACGGTAGGGGTGGAAGCAACAATGCCTATGGTCCGCCACCGAATCGTGGTGGATATGGCCCTCCTGGTCGAGGAGGGTACGGGCCGCCAAGAGCCGGCTACAGCGGGCCTCCTCCGCGGGGAGGGATGGGCATGATGAGAGGAGGCAGCCAAAGATCGCCAACCGGCGGCTATCAAAATGCCGCGGGCCTTTACAATCGGCAACCCTCGCCAGCTGATGGATACGGCTCGTATGGTCGCCAACCTACGGATCCGTACGAAAACACCCCAGGCGGCTCAATGCCAAATCTAGGCCCCGGAGGCTACGACTACTCGGCCTCAGAGAGGTCAAGCCTTCCACGCGCAGAATCACCTCCACCGTTGCGGGGTCCGGTAGTACCGCAGCGGATGGGAGAGTTGGCCGAGATGGACGGGACCCCAACAGCAAACGGCTTTGGCCAGCGATTCGGCGTAGGCACTATCAGAGACAGTGATACAGACGTTGCCGGCATGGTGGCGCTTCAACAGCCACCGCGGGTGGGAGATCCGCGCTTGAGTGACGGCAGCGGCAGCAAATATAGCAATAACGACGAGTAAGTTTTCGGCGTACTCTCCATGCCGATTCTGCGGCAACTAACATGATTCTAGGATCGTCGACAATGGCGAATACGTGCCTGCACGAGCAGCCTGGAACCAGAGCAACAACAGCCGCGGCTCGCTTTCGGTGCCAGCACCACTCCAAATTAACAGGCCCGATGTCCCAAGCCAGAGATCCACGCCTCCGGGAACAGCCCCGGGCAGCGCAGGGAATGTCTACTATGAAGACGTAGAGCCCCGATACGCTCCCGCCGCCCCACCTCAAGGCCGACAGCCGATGCGAAACGAAATGTCCTACGAGGGCATGCAGATCGAGGGCGTCCGTAGCCCGGCCGACTCGGAGCGATCCAACTTCACCTCTATCTCCCAACGAGGCGTCAATCCTAACTGGAACCAGCCACCCCCCATGCCGCCGTACCAGGGACCACCTCCCCGCCGACCACTTCCACCTACGCAACGGCAGGACATGCTCTTGAATAGCAACCCCGACTTCCAGCTCCAGGGGGGTGGCCGGCCTGGCGGCTCGGGCGGGCGCGGCCCTGGCGGCGGCGGGGCATATCCCGGCCTGTAGTTGATGGACGAAATAAAAAATAGGAATGACGTAACGAAACGTCACGTACATATCATAGCATTCTCTCTTGGGCTACAATTGTTGGCTACTGTACCATATATGAACTCCGTACATAGACATGCGGCTTGATCGGTTGGAGTAGTTTCATACCCTTTCTGCGTTATCTGGATGGGGTGTTAACGGCGCATGGTCCATATTAATGACGATAGTTATTCTCATCATCTTCACAGATCTCATTTGTTCAGTTGTTGATCCCCACAGATCCGCAATCTAACAAGGCGGAACCTATGCAACTTACCATCGGATTGGATTTTACAACTGAATCCATCCGCTCTTGCTCTCCGTCTACGACATCCGTCGAGGGTTGCGGAACAATAGTGTATCAAGCAGACTAGTTCCAGATGTCGGCAATATCGGTAATCGCCTTTCCACCAGCTGTGGGAAGGCAATTCTGAAAGGGGGGGAGGGGGGTTTAGAAAGGTTGGATCATGTTGAATCATGAAGAGTAAAAGTATGAAAAATTGGGAGTTCAAGCCTCTTGAGGCTTGAACGTAGAGTGGTCGCGCGCAAAAGTATGTTCTAATTCGCCTTGATCTTGGTCTGGCAAAGCGCTGTTTGTTTCTCTTCTTTCTATCCGTCGGCAGGACGTATGTCTCCATGAGTCCTTTGGCTATCTACTCATATTACGGCACCAGACAGATGGAAATAGGAAATGGCCTAACTGGCAGCTTGCGCGCAACTTTGGCTCGAAGAATCACCACAACCTGGTGTGGTTTGTCCCACTTGGGAGGGAACGCTATCTCCTTGTCAAGGGTTGATGAAACGCAGATTAGTGTGCATAAGTAACCGTAGCTTTTCGTAAGGGGCATGAGCAATTGCTCCAGAAGAACCATATGCACTCCAAATGGGCTTGCATGTTAGAGTTATGCCCATATTAGCGCTAACGACGTGGGCCTTCACCAGAAGAAAAGAAAGCATCCCGGAAGTAGCTCGTCAGTACACCTCACCTACATACCAAATCTCCAGGCTAACACCCCACCCAATATCAGGGACTAGCCATCATCGCCGACAGAGTCAAGCCCGGCTATCATGTCACATTTCAGTTAATAAAAATGGCCAAAACCGGAGAAAGCTTATACGCGTCGATATACAACTCGACTGGGCTCTCGGCAATTGGTTAAGAATTATACTTGCTCCATAAAGTGGTCTATTCTAGGGGCTTAAGATATCTTTGCACTGCAATTTTTACCCTATCTGAGGCGTTACGACATAGCTACATCTATGCCTCTTTATCAGAATCTCTAACCATATCTAAAATGTTACAACACAGCTGCCTCTAATGAGATACCCGAATCGAGAAGGTTCACTGCAATTTTTACCCCATCTGAGACGTTACGACATAGTTGCACCTAAGCCTCATCACCATTCGATATTGTTCACTGCAATTTTAGCCCCTGATGCGTTTCCCAATGTATTTGTGATCTTTTATGTAGGAAAGCCTATACATAGAGAGCAATTACTCCTCATGGCATAGAAAACCGCTAACCGCCGCACGCGTACTACAGTGCGTGACTCTAAGTGATCCTGGTATTGTAATTCGCAAAGAACTTGATGATGGCATGGAATACTACCTGCGTGCAGCTAAAGGCCGGTATTTAGTTCTCATAGCTGGAAAATGTTTACGATTACCTTCCGAACCACTGAGTACTAGAAACCTCACACGGCTCCGTCCCATCTATTTCTCTAAAGACTTCAACCCTTACTAGTCAGCCGATGGAGAGAAGAAGAAGTGCTCTTGGTTAACAGGGGAAACCGAACCACTTTCAACAATTGTGGTTCATATTGCCATCCCCCAGTAGAAGACCGTGACCAATATTCCCCTGGCTTGTCATTAGGCACGGAGTCAAGCCCCGACCTAGTCAGCATTGCCTTTCGCGAGGTTAAAATTTAGTACTGAAGTTATATGAGGTGCGAAATGGTTCCGCACTTCAGTCTTAGTCTGGCAGGTGGCCGTGTGGAAAGTCAGGAAGCGAAAAGGGCTACGCTGCAAGTTTGAGCCCGCCAAAGGTATTCACCAAGCTTGAACAAAATCACATGCACCTGAAACTCTTTTCAAGCCTATCCCGGTTATTATCGACAATGATGGTACTTGTTCTCTATATCATATATTCGCAACAAAAAAGAGACGAAGGTATCAAGACAAAAAAACCTTTGCCGCCCGCCCGTCCATTTTTGTGTTTCCCTGTCGCCATGTGTCCAATCCCGTGAGCTCGACAAATATATAAGAGCCCGGCAAAGAGCCAACGTCCTCGTTGGAACATCTGATGTTCGTTCCTTAAACCACCACTGCGCGAGGTTTCTGCCCTTTGACTTTAACTCGTGCAAATCCCCTTCTCGACCCCACGTTCCCAGCCTCCGACAACGTCAAGCTTAAAATACTCCCCAGCATCACAACCTTTGCCTCCCTCGTACATCGCCCCCGCTCCAATGCGTCTCGCCCCCCACTTCCCGCCACAGACGGTCAAGACTTACAGTGTCAGCAGTAGGCTTCCACCAATGCACGGTATCTCGTCAGACGGCTAATCGTCGATGCCAAACATCTTGCGCAGGGTTTGAAATTTCTTCTTCTTCTTCCTCGGATCTGTCTCCTTGGCATTCTGACCCTTGTCCTTTCCCAGGCCCAAAATGCCATGCGATGTGCTCCTCCGGCCCAAGATAGGTTTCTTTGGAGTGGAGGGCTCGGCAGGCGTGGGAGTCGGACCGCTGGATGTAGCAGGGCGCTGTTGTTCGGCTTCTTTGGAGACGATGGGCTCGGCGGGTGCGTCTTCGTAGTCCGACTCGTCGCTGTCATCCTCATCATCTTCGAGACGAGGCGAAGAAGGCTTCGTTGATTCATCGATAGGCCGTCCTTGCTGCCGCGGAGTCGTACTGCTCGCCCTCAAGGCCTCTAGCTCAGTCGTGCTGCGCTCAAGCTTTGTGTCCCGCCTTGCTGCGCTGTCCATCCGCTCAGGCCGCTTAATCTTTCCGGCCGGGTCCGCTTTTTTGCGGCGGAGGACCGCCATGAGGCTGCCCCTGCGCTGGTGTCCCGGCCGCATGCCCATCGCCTGGGTCCCGAGTGCGGGGGATGGGGAAGATGCGCCGCTGCCCAGAGCCCCGCGGCCGGATCTCTTGCGACGGAGGGTGCCGTCTGGTTGCGGAGCGCTCGTCGCAGCGGCTGCCAAGGCAAGTGCTTCCTCCCTCTTCTCCTCGTCGTCGGAGCTGTCGGGGAGGGACTCAGATTCTTCCTCCTCTTCTTGAACGGGAGTGGGTATGGACTTGGGGGTAGTCGGAGGCCCGGCTGATGTATTGGTTGGTGCGGGAGCAGGAGCCTCCGTGGGTGCCGATTTCGAGCCGCCTCTCATCGTCTTGGCCGACAGGGAACCCTTCACGGCCGGTAGTGCTCGCGTCACGTCTGCCTCGTCTTCGTCGCTCGATGCCGCGAACCGGCTCTTGAAGCTAACTGGAGCGGCTGGTACGTCGTCGTCGCTCGAGTCGTTGAACCGGCTGGCAAAGATGCCTTTCTCCTTTGCCTTCTTCTTCTTCTGCTTGTGCCTTCCAAACGACGGGATGCGCATACGATGCGTGCTGCCATTGTCGCTCGAATCACTTCGGAGAGTGGTTCGTATGTGATTGCCCAAGCTCACCGGCGGCGCGGGCGAGCTCACGGCAGAGTTCCGCCTGAACGGGGAGCGGGTGGGAGACAGTGACCGCAGCCGGAAACGGCCACCCTTCTTGCTGGTGTCAGACGCTAGCGAAGGGCTTTTCTGCGGCGAGTCAACCCTCATAGTTTTCCTCAGACCGAGAGATTCGAGCGGCTTGGGTCTCGAGCGTTTGAAGCTACTCTCGCTCGAATCGGACCCATGGCGGCGAAGCGGAATCCGGAAGCTCGCTAAGCTCTTAGGAGGCGTTTCGTCGACCGACAGATTCCTTTTGCGCAGTGTCGGAACTTCACGGGCGGATCCTGGGGCTTGGAAGGATAGCGGCCGTCCTCCCTTGGCAACGCCGGACCTCTCCGACTCGTTAGAAACTTGCGTGCTTGTGCCGGAGCGTAAGGTTCTCCGCATGCCAATACCACTGTCGCTGGGAGCCACAACGGGCGGACCCGGTGCCGGAGACCTCAATGATTTCTTCATCGAGCCCGAGGTTTGGGCGGGGGGCGCGGCCGAGCTCGCGGGCCGATCAGATCTCGTAGACTGCCGCAGGGCTGGTCCACTTTTCACCACCGGCGCAGCAACAGAAGCCGCCTGCGGTCCGCGCATTGACTTCCTCAGCCGCCCGTTCTCTACCGGGAGCACCGGCTGGGCATGTGATCCCCGCAACGAGCGTTTGTATTCTGCCATGGCCTGCGGCTCAGCATGCCTCATCGTTGTGCGCATCACGGCTGGGCGATCTATCTCGTCGGCTACCTTTGTACCTGGATGAATTTGGTAAACGCGGTCCGTCTGCATTGCTCCCGTCATTTTGGGGTCCATCTTGACGTCGGACATCTTGCGCTCAATAGACTTTTTCTTCTTCGCCTTTTTCTTGGATTTGCGCAGGTCATCCAGGTCCCCCTCTTGGCCAGCTTCTTCCACCGCTTCAACCTCCAACTGCCGACGTTTCTCAGCCGTGAGACCTCGCCAGTATGCTTTGGCATATTCCCAGTCCGGTTCTTGCTTCGGCGGCTCATCGTGCGTCTTGACTTCCATGTGCTGTGTAGTTTCAAGCTGGCGTGCTTGCTGCGGGTCCTGGGCGGACTTGTCCTTACTGGAGCTCGATAGTGCTTTCTCGTAAAGCTTCTGTGACACTTTCGGGCTGACGGGGCTCTCCACCACCGCGTCCAACGACAGGAAGCCATCTCCTTCCATGTCGGACAAGTCCTCGTAGGCGTCACTATAAATGGCACTCGTGTCCGAGTCCGAATCTTCTTCCAGAATAGTAGCGACTCCTTTGCCGGTGTTCGAGGACCAAGGCGTATCGATGGTTGGCACATGCGAGTCCAGCATCTTTGCCTCCGGTTGTGGAGAGATTGGGTGCTTCGAGTCGGGTTCCGTCTGCGTATCATCGCTTTCTTCTTCTGGAAATCGACCTGGGACGTCGAAATGGTGCGTAGGTTTCTCTACTTCGGCTTCGGGCTGCGGGGTTTTATATTTCGGTGTGAGCTCGACGCCAGCGGGCTGCTGAGAGACCTTTGGCGAGGAAATAGGGGTCGGCAAGGTAAACTCAATATGGGGCACAGCCTTCGGCGTGTCGGCGTCTTCATATAGATCCGAATCGGATTCGTCGGTTGTTGCATGCTTAGTAGACCCGTTGGCAGGCTTGGCGATGGCGACAAGTTTCTCCCCAACCCGCTCCGGACGCATCGGAGGTTCGGGTTCGAGGACTGTAGCCGTGAGAGCTCCGGTGGTTTCCCCTTCATCGTCGGACGTCGACGGGCTGCTTGTGGTACTGCTCATGCTGACATATCCCGACCCCTCAACCGAAGTAACCTCCGGCGGCAGCGGTTCTCCGAAACCTGAGGTATAGGCCTCGTTTCTCTCTGTACCCTCCGCAAGCAAGGCGCCTACTGCGTGATCACTCGAACTACCTATGTACTCCGATCCAAGTGTATCAATACTCGGAATCGTCGGTAGCCTGGCAGGTGATACCGAGTGCGGCGGCGAATAGGCCGGCTCTCGCGGCCGGACCAGTGGTCTTTCTTCCGTGTCCGGGACCTTGCTCTCCCCAGTTTCTCGAACCTTCTTCTCCCTAAAACTTCCGAATGACGGAAGAGCTGGCCGCGGCGACATCACCTCTACATCTTCCTCGTCATCCAAAGAGTAGATGTCCTTGTTCCGTCTGCCCAGATTGAACCACGGCCGCTTCGTTTGCGGGCTGTGCAGAACCGGTGACAAGTCATCTCCCGAAACGGGCGCACCCTCACCAACGACCACGTTGCTCCCATCATCGAAGCTGACCCTGACGCTCTTCTTGCGAGCCGCAGGCTGTTCCTGTTGACTAGATCCGAGCACACTGGCTTCTCCTGATGTCTCAGATGTTTCATCCGATGAGGAAAGACCACGGTTCGGGCTGGCCGACTGCTTCAACGCTGACTTTCTCGGCGAAACCGATCTTGGCGGCGGAGAGTGTCGGATTGGCACCGTTAACGTCTCGCCGGGAGATGCAAAGCGGGTTGTCCGCGGGGGGCTGCGCGATGACACCCGTGCATCGCCGGCCTGACTGGGATCTGTAGCTATAGATGTAGATCTACTTGAGGTCGCAGCTTCGGCATCAGGTGCATTTGTTGGGAGCTCAATAGGCGACTGTGTCTTTGCATGCGCGGGAGGCCTTGCGGACACGGTCTCTAGCGGCCGAATCGCGGGTTTCTGACTCGAAGAGCCCTCGGCGATTTCGTGAATGACAAAGTGCTTCTGCGAGCCACTGCCAGGTTCTTGTCGTTCCGGATGCGAAACGGCATGGAACTTCCCACCCTGATGATGAAGCGTGAGAGGCGCCTCTTCTCCAATCTCGAGCCCCTCGTTGCCAAAGTGAGCCGCGTGAGATTGCCGTGTTTCAGGCTCAACAACGATCTCTGCTCCCATGTCGTCGTACATTTGGGTAGACACCAGCTCCGGAGCTTCAGCTGCCTGTCGGCTGTGCGGTGACTGCGGCGACACCGGGCGGGGCGGAGCAGTCTCGGTGTCTGACTCGAGAGCCGTGCCTGTCGCTCGCGCGACGGTCCCATGCGCTAGGTGGGATCCGGTCCGCGCAGGCGACTGCTTCTTCTTCCGTCTGGCGGGCTGGTGGGATGGCTGACTAGGGACCTGCTCCCGTGCTAGTAGCTCCGCCCTCGTCACCATCCTCCGCGAATTGGGGTCGAATACCAGATCCTTGTCCGAGTAAGTCGAAGATGGCCGGCCTTTCATCGATCTCATCATCGCCTCATGTGCCGCTGAGGGTTCCGTTGGCGAGCTGACCCTTACGCCTCGGGGATATGAAAAATTGAAGCTGGGGCTAGGGCTCCCTGGCCGCAAGTCGACGTCCTTGAGCACGTTGTCTGCGGTTCTGACATTAGACGGATCCCCGACCGCAGCAGGTCCGTACCAAGAGCCGTGGCCTTCCTTCAGCGTCTGGCTCGCCAGTTTCAGCGGCGGTGTCTGTAAGCTGACCGCTCTCCGTCGATTCGGGTTCTTCGCCGATGTCGTTGCTACTGTGGATTTGACTTCGGCCGGGATGCTCGGCACGGGAGGTGCGTCGACATGTGCCTTCGGCGGCGGCGACCGGTGCGGTGACGGCGACCTGAATGTCCTTTCCGTCAAGGAGCCCGTGCTAGGAGTCCTCCGCAGCGATCCACCACCTCCCCAGCCCGCATCAAGACTTGTTCTCGAGGACTGCGACGCACTGCGGCGCCGCGTCCGCTTTGTCTCTACTGCAGCGACATTTATAGGAGTCGTAGGGCGTGCCTTCAGCGCAGCAGCGGCGGCGGCCGACGAGAGATTGTGCTGGGATCCTCTTCGGTTAAAGGCCGATGCGGCGGCGGTGGCGGCGTTCGGGTCGACGGAGGCGGCAGTCAAGAGAGTCTGCTGGTGCTGATAGTCAATATTGGTTAGCATGGTTGTTGAGCTGGGCTCGAATTCCGTCAGCGGCGATCCTGCATCAAGCGCGACAGCCGTCGGGCGATGGCGGCGATGGCGGCGATGGCGACGAAAGGAAGCTGATGCCGTTATGACGTCGCAGATAGATGATGACCGTGACGAGCCCTCGTGGCATTGATGCTGTTTCTCGAGGGTCGTGTCTCGTTGCTCGGAGAGGGCATGTTGCACGCTTGTAATGCTCAATGACGACATACCAGATTTTGCGCACGATGCTTCCGTGAGCCAAACATCATGCTCTTTTCAGCAAACCAAAACCGCGGGCACTCGGCCGGTCCGATGGGTGGAGGATATCATAGGTGTTAAATGGCGAGACAGAATAAATACAGCTAAAATAGTAGGTCGATAAGAGCTGAACGGCGAGAAACTTCATAAAGTCCCGGTGCGACGGGAGGACGAGATGATAAAGATTGACCGACTCGAATTCTCCAAGCTAGCGCGTGGTCATGGTGAAAGAGAGTTCTATCAGTCAGTGTGGCACTCCGGGACTGGATCAAATGACGGCAGTGGACCGATGCGGCAGGGGGTTTAGGGCGCTGTGCGGGCCCGATTCCACGTTGTCAGCAAAGTCAGCCAATCGCCAGGGTCCCGGAGAGACTACCTCGTCTTGGCGGGTTGCGGGCTCGATAGGTACCTTGGGAATGTACCTGGCATCACACCCGTCGAGATACTTGCTCCGGCTAGCTTCCTGCTTCCTCGCCACCCTCTCAATACTTTTGGGGCTACTCTACGGCTTTACATCGTTACCTCGTATGTGCTGCTGCTGTTAGATGTCCGCCGCGAATCCTCTAGAAGGAATCATGCCAGAGAAATGAGCATGGGTGGCACCTGTCAATCCCCGAGCGAGCTGTCGCGAGCCCGATTGTACTGCCCGAGCTCAAACAAGTACCTAGCTGCATTTGGGCGGGCAGCCAGTGCGACTCCCAACCCCATAATGTATCGAGTTACGCGGAGAGAATAGTCGAAACGCGACAGCAGCCATGGTAAGTAATTCTGCACAGCTGCGAGCTCAGAGTGTCTTTTAATGCGCCCTTTAAAAATTTGCCGGGAGTAGTATACTGACAGCCCAATGACGGGTCGAGATAGTTAACAGATGGGACGACCGGCGAGCCTCAATGTTTATGCCCTGTCACAAAGAATTCATTAATATGCATACAGCCAGATCCTCCTACCTGCAGAGACACGAGTGACTCCAGAGAACCCTCATTGGCGGTGTTTGGCCGAAGGTCAGTGCCAGCTCCGCAGTGCATATCCCACATCTGTATCTGCATTCCGCAATCTACCATTCGCCTGGCCAGTGTATTACGTCACCACCTCGATTGCGGCCCCCACCACGCGACGCGGCGACATCTGGTCTGCTAGGACGTACACCATCGCACACTGCACCGCCACAAGAATCACCACATCTAGTACAACACAGATAGGACTCGCGTGTGCGAAGTCTCATGATACTAATGATGAAGCATTGCTATGAGACTGCTATGGAATGGTAATGGTTGTCGAGCTTGACTCAGCGGCAGCCGGCGCACAGGTTGACGGTTCGATTGGTTGAGCTGAGGTGTGATCTTCTTGACTCCTACTCCAGGACATTTCGTGCGGTTCTTGGTCGCTTTGCCAGCCAGGATATCTGCCATAGCCAATAACGATACCAACGAGTCCCTGAGGTAGATGAATACCTGTGTCGGTAACCCAGGGCTATCCAGCGAAGAGGTATCCTGACATCCTTCCCTTCCGTGCCCGGCTCTCCTACTCATCTCCCTCGCTGAAACATGCCTTATCGGCATCGTCGCTCCAATCCTCATTCTCGGTAATTTTGTCCTCGCTCTCCCCCTCGGCATCGTCATCGACTTTCTCGACCGTCCCGGTACAATGCTAGCGTCCACCGCCGACAGGGCTCACTAACGGATACTTCCCTAACTTCAGGTCTTCGGGAAGTCCCCCACCTCCGCTATGAGCTGCGTCGCCTTGGCTCATACCCACTTCATGGTCGGGGAGGGGCCCCGAGTCTTCGATGTCGTCCTGCGAAGTACCGTCATCCTCGTCCGAGCCTTCGTCATCGATTGATGCGTCGTCATCATCATCGACATAGTCAGTCTGCTGATTTTGCGTAGTCACCGGCTTCTCATCGTTTGCGTTTCTGGTGAACGGTTTCTTGCCTTTTCGGCCCCGGGCTTTGGCTCGCTCAAGGCGCTGGCGTCTCAATTCCTCGTCGATTCGCTCCTGGCGCACCTTCTCCTCAAACCGTCTGATCAAATGCCTTGGCGGTTCTCCGAATATCCGCTGGTACATGCACAGGTCGCAGACATAAGTATCCTCATCTTTAGGGGGGTTTTTCCGGAAGTCCTCTTGCGCCTTCCTCCGTCTGTCTCGGGCCTGCTTGTCGAGTTCCCTGGTTATCTGTCGACGGGCTTTGCGCTCTCGACTGGCAGCGGATTCCGACGAGTCTGCATGGGAGACTTCAGGGGCCTGGGATTGGGCCTGGGCCTGGGTCTGGGCCTGAGCATTGGCCTTTGGGGCATTGTTCCTTGCCGAAGAGGTCATTTGCTGTTTGGCAGTGTTGCCGGCAGCGTAAATCGGTGGTGGGACGTGCGATAGCCCAGATTCCGGTCCCGGCCACTGCGTACCCGGAACTTGGGACTCCACAGTGAAGGTGAATTGGGTCGATGCTGGTGTGGATTTTGTTGAATATTGCTGCAGCAGGCTGACGTTCTCTTGACCTTGATGTATCGAATTCTTTTCTGCTTTGGCGATGGCGGAAGAGATTATTCCGGGATTCTCGTCTGAGCTCGATGTTAGCAGAGGCCTCAAAGAGAATGGCGGTATGTGATTTTAGCCAGCGATCATGCCCTCCCCTGAGCGCGTGAATCAAAGGACTCGTAGAGTTGAGGCCGAGTGCAAATGAAAAGTGAAGTATGCTTAAGAAATAAGGTTTGGGGTACGGCGCGAACTGGCGCCTCGCGGGCTTAAGTGCGACGTGCGTCAAAAGCTACAATAATGGGCAAGTGGGCAATTCTTTTGGGGAACCTTCCGATGCTAAGAAGGAACTGAGCCTTGGAGCAGCGTTTGTCCCGAGCGTCTTTCCACTTTAGAGTCTCATCTTTGTCTGTGATTCCAAAGACGAACGGTATAAAAATAGGGGGAATGGGGATATCAAGAGTTAAGATATGCAGGGTCGCCAAAGAGCACATTTCACGCGGGTGCCGAAACTCGAGGGGTAAACTTACTGGAGGGCGTTGTCCAGTGCGATGCCGGTCGGTTCTTAGAGGTTCGGTCCGTCCAGTTATTAGCATTAGACAACGATCTCAAAGGACTCCTCCCGTTCCTAACCCGACCAAACGAGCCTCTCCCAGCACCTGATATCCCTTTGTTGCCTGATAAAGGGCTGTTCGATGAAGATAAGGAAGTGCTACCGCCTCCATGCACGTGATTTGTCGACGATTGACAGGCTGACACGGCAATTGTTCCCCCATCTCCAAGAGAATGAGGGCCGGTCAAATGCCCTGAAGAATCACCAGCAGTCGGAATCTTCCTCTTCTTTTTATTGTTGGTGTTTTCGAGCGAATCATAGCTGTCCGCGGATGAATCTACCGACGCTGGTGGCGGGACGGCGGAATTCCTGGATTGGATATGCTTTGGTATTTGTCTTGTGCCATTTCGATTCAATAAGCCAGGGGGAGAACGGCTCACTGTGGCACCTCGGGCCTGAGCATCTTTGTCGTCGTCCGGTCGAATACCATTTGATCCGTCGGTCCCGGCGCCAACAAATCGTCGAACTAAGCTACCAGACTTTACATCCGAGTGGGAGGTGGCAATGTCTCTGCGGTAGTCTTCCTCGGCATTCTCTGTCGAGTACGGGTAAAATATCGACCGAACTTGGCTAGATGGAGGGTATTCGATCGATTCAGCTTCTTCCACCGTCAGCCGCTCTCGAAGTCGGCGCTTGGGGAGCGGTTTTATCGGCCGGTTGGGGTAGGTGCTCGAGAACGACTGAGAATCGGGAGATCCGGCCGCATCGTGTTCATATGGCGCCGCTGCAATGTATGACATCAGCATCCAGGCCATGACACACATTTTTGTCTACGCTTCGACATCCAAAGCCGCCAGACGTCATTCTGACAACCGGCTAAGGAACGCTCCTTGACCAGAAAGCGCCAGTCTGCATCGAAGGAAGTGTCTGCGTTAAGATGACATACCCATGGTGAAGCATGGCCATCTGATTCGAGAACGAATCTTATTCGGCTCGATCAAGCCCCGGCTCCCAAAAATTGGGCAGCAGTGAGGGACCCAGAAGAGCGTCTTCAGTATTCTTCAGTTATGGGTCCAGGAAGATATCCGGCGACTGGCGAGGAAGCTTTATGGGAACCTGAGATTCAAGGATGTCAGTATGACTGCCTGAACGAACGGCCACATGTCTGGATCTCGGCCACACTATCCTGAATCAAGGCCATATTTTCTCAGGTGGAAACTAACCAGCTAGGGCTCAATCGTGCGTCTAGCTCCAGCGTCGTCTGTCGTGGTTCGGTGATGGCTTCGTTGAAGAAAGTGTAGAGTTCCCGCTGGTTCCAGTGGCTTTTCGATTCGGGTTTGCTTATGTAGGCTAAGACGGATGGGAAGCTACGGTGGGTGGTCGATACTATAAACCGATTCCGGAATGGGTTGCTCGATATTCAGGAGGCTTCGTTTTCTGGCTTCCGGCCGTTGTCCAAGGAGTCGTTGTATGAGTTGGGAGATTCACTTTCCGCAAAAGAAATGGCAGCATGGATGGGTAGCAGAGCACTGATTGCCGGCTGAGATTATTAGGAGGTCATTAAGTGGGTGTGCCAGGGGCCTGCTACGCCAGTTCGCAGACCTTTGGAAGCGGACGGGCCAATTACTTAATCCAGTCAGAGGAGGCCGCACCACTCGCAACCATTTCGCACTGTATTCAGCAGTGTCAGGACTCAGGACTCAGGACTTTGGGGTACTTGTGAATTGTCGCTCCTCGCAGAGACGGCTGCAAGGCAAAGTGGCGCTAGATTTGCCCCGTTGTGGGCGAAGGAATAACTTACCTTGGACAGTGCGGATAGTACCCTACAACAGAACAGATTGGGCAGCCCCACACGGATTTCTCGGGCAGAAAGTTGCCAGGTGTCTCGCCAGGCTCATTAGGTTGTGGCAGCTGTAGCGGCAGAGCTCCGCATCCAGTCGTCCTGGCGTCTCTTCTCAGTCAAGATTCTGCTCAACGACCCCGAAAAATGGAGAAAGGTCAAGGTCCAGGTCCAGGTCCCGGCATGCATGCAGACGGAGAACACCTCCACCAGTTTTCTCTCGCCCCTTCGACTTTTCTCCAGTGCTTCTCCAACTTCCTTCCCGACCGAACCATACCATGGTCCCTTTCTCTCTTTCCGGTTCCCATCATGAAAAGTTATACGTCGTGCTCTAACCCGCATAGAAATAGACGAATGTTGCTCGCGCAATAGTGGTCGCCGTCATCGTGTGAAGCGCCGGCCCTTACCAACGTCCCCTCGCAGCCTCCCCGTTGGCCCTCGTCTCTTGACGCCGATCTCGAGACGTCACCAATTCTACTATTCAGGACTAGGCACGATACAAAAACATCGAGTCACGCAAACTATATCGAGTTTGGAGTCCCACCGCACGAAAGAAGAGCCTGCCTTCTCTTCGGCGGCTGGTCTCTCTCGCGCTCGCCTTCACCACCCCCACCCGCCCTCCTCCACCCTCAATGGCACCGCCCTCGCCGAGACGATCCTCGAGAGCTCGCGCCCCCAATTCGCTATCCCAACAATCATCTACGGCATCTGGTGCGTCGGGACGCGTCGATCGAAGCACCCGTGCCGCCGCCAACAAGTCGTCGTCGTCAGGCAAGTCGACACCCAGCGCGTCGCTCTCCTCAGAGCCGCTCGACGACTTTGACGAAGGGCACCTCCTACGCCGACGTAAGCGTGGCCTGGACGACGAAGGAGAAAAGACATCACGACTCGAATCGGTGGAAATGGCCCATGCCAGCGATGAGATACAAGAGGACGACGAGGCCGTCCGCTGCATCTGCGGCTTCGACGACTACCCCGGCCCGCCACCCATAGACCATGACACGAAACATGGAAAGGTCGGCCAGGATGCCGGTGTGTTCGCAGGAATTGAACTTACAGACGAAATCACGGGTTTTTTCGTGCAGTGCGACGTCTGCAAGGTCTGGCAGCATGGCGCCTGCGTTGGCATCATGACGGAAGAAAGCTCCCCGGAGGAATACTTTTGCGAGCAGTGTAGGAAGGACTTCCATAGGATCCACAAAGCAAGCAATGGGTTAGTATTTGGCATCCTGGATTCGTTTTCAATTGCTGTCGCATCACCCGCTTCGACCTGGCTGGAGACAATTTGCCGCGGCTTGCTTGACTTCAATAGACATAACTAGCTAACTTCTTTCTCCCTGCAATAGTCAACGATACTCGACCTACCTCCCACTCCATCGCACGTCTCAAACGACATCTCGCTCGGCTTCATTGGTAAAAGACACCGTGCGCTCCCCGCAAATCGGAAACTCCAAAAATGACCGATCGACCGCAATCATCACTACTGCCGCCGCTGTCGCTGCCGTCACCATCCCTGCCACCACTAATACCATCACCGCAATCACCACCTCCGCCACCACTACCGCCACGGCCATGGCCGCTGCCGCCTCATCTATATCAAAACGACGCTCTACCATGAATAGCAGAGAAGCTGCATACGACGAGGACGAGCAATTGCGTCGAGCCATAGAGGAGAGCAAAGAACTTGCGACGCACCATGACGATCCCATAACCAAGCGTGTAAAACGAGGCCGAAGTGATAGTGAAGAGTGCGTGCAGGGCCTTCTCATACGACAAGATGACTTGCTGACAGCTGTACAGGAATACCACCAGCGCTAAAAGGCAACGGACTAGCTCCCGATCGTCCTCCCCATCTGCGGACAAGACCAAGCCCGATTTAGAAGACGAGTCGGACGACGGCACCATCACGCGAAATGGCTCCTCGAAGAAATCACGCAGCGTGAGGCAGCAGAAAGAGAGGTCGGAGCGAGAAGAACGCGAGCGCCAGAGGCTTGAGGCCGCTAAGAACCGCAAGGGTCGTGCAGAACGCAGGCGAGGAGAAGGTACGGTAGCCACAACCCCTGAAAAGGAACCTGGAACTCACACGAATGTAGATTCAGATCCCTCAGAGGAAATGCCGCTGGCAGCCCGGTCCTCCTCGGGCGGCAAACCCACCGCCGAAGTCCAGCCTTCGATCGAACCACCCCCAGCCTCGTCCCAGGTCGCACCGGACACCCCCCCTCCTGGACAAACACCGACGGGCAACTCCCACAAGAAGAGCTCGCGGAGCCATCAGAAGAAGCCAAAGGGACGCAACCAGTATACCAAGGAGGACACCGAGCTGTCGCCAGCGCGGTCCATGTCGAGGGACATTGCTCGGACGGATCAGGAAACGAATGGCGGGGGAAACTACAGGACCACAGTGACGGAGAAGAGCTCTTCCAAGAGCAAGAGCGCATCCGGCACGAAAATGTCCATGTTCGAAATAAAACGGCGGTCGGCTGCGTTCCTCGAATTCATCGCCAAGACACAGGTAGAAATGGCAATCGACGACACGTCCGAGGACAAGAACGACGGCGAGGGCGACAAGTCCGAGGCAGAGCCAAATGGACTGCCAAGGATACAGATCAACGGAGACGGGGGAGCCGAAAGCGCCGGAGACGCAAAGAGATCTTCCGAATCAGCCCAAGCAGGAGCCAACGGCGATGCGAAGGACAAGAACTTTAAGGAACTCGACTGCTTCGAGATGATGGACGTTTTGGCCACAGATTTAGTCAAGTGGCAGAACAAACACTCCACATGAAAGCCGGGGCCGAGAAGGCAGGGCCTTGATACCTCGTAGACGAGGAACACTAACCGAGAACCCTAATGAAGGATGTGGTGGACTTTTTGCATGATGTCGGTGACTTGGCGTTCTGGAAATTGGAGGCGCCGGAGAGGAGAAATGTGGAAAAGCTTACCTCTTAATTTGTCGATTGTTTCTTTGCTGTACGATTACATCAAAGCTCCAAGCGTTTGGTCTTGGGACATCTCAGGTTGCACCAACAGGGTTTGTCTCAGCAACAGGCTATATTGGTTTAGTGGGCAGACGTTTGGGCAAGATGATGATATCCTGACGACGGAATACCTTTCTGACTGAGTGTGTTCGAGTTAAGGAAGCAAGCGGATTGGGAAAACATAGAGACATTCAGTCTCATGGATCTTGCTAGGTTGGGCAATGCATGCATATGCCCTCATTAGTGGTATTTGCTCAAGTCTGTCCTGGCCGCCTCGGGGCGGTCAGCATTTCTGTTTCTATCATCTAGTAGTAGTATGCAATGATCCATGGTCTATGAGCCGTGATGATGATACGCCTTAACGCTTGCCCTTACATACACGTACATTTTCCTCCCAATGCGCTTGATGGGGTTACTGGTCTCCGTTCCTCACCCCCCGCCGCCCCTGAGCGGTCAACCTCTGCTCAGCCTTTTTCAGCTTCCACGCCGCATTCGGGCTCGTAGCGCCATGAAGCACCCTCTCCCTCCTCGCCTCAAACGCCTCGGCGCTCACATCCCCATCGAGCGCAAACCGTCCCAAGTTGCCCTTCCGCCACTGGTGGATGATCCAACCGGCTGCTTGGTCGTGGCTCCGCTTGCCCGTGCTTTTCCCGATGGCATCCAGAAACTCGTCCGCCTCGTTGGTCGGGGCGGGGCAGTACCGCGAGTAACCCTTCGGGTCGTGGAGGTTCATCCGAAACAGCAGATACTCGGCCAGTACCTCGTGCGTGAGGGAACCCTGGTTGGTGCCGACGCTGTGGCAGAGGGCGAGCTTGAGGTATTCCTCCCCGTCGGGGATGTACTTGACGCCGATGCCGGGGGTGTCCACCGCGTAGACCCGGCTACGGAGGCCATCGTCATTTGCGCCCATCTCACCGGCGGCGGCCTCGTCGTCGTACGCATCCGCGCCGAGCCCGATCCGGATGCCCTGCTTGCTTACGCTCTTGGTAACGCCTGGCTGCGCCCCCGTCTCGGCAGGGTCCTTGGACCTCTGCGCTTTCAAGAGCTTATCCCCTTGCAACCGACTCTTTGCCATGCGGTTGATGAGTGTGCTCTTCCCGACATTCGGCAACCCGGTGATGACTACCTGGCTCCCCGTCAAGCTATCTTCCTCCGCGCATAGCTCTCGTATCCTGCTCATCAGCCTATGCGTTTCTCGCTCCGGCCCCCGCTCGTGGAAGAAAAACACCTCGGCGCCGGGATCGGTTTGCGCGTGTATCTGGCGTAGCCGCCGCTCGAGGTGAGGCTCATCGCGACACAAGTCCTTCTTCGTGTAGACGATCAGGCGCCGCCTGTTGTGGGGATCGGACACAAGCATGTCTTTGTCGATGGTGGGGTTCCACGACGTCACAGGGATGCGCATATCGCGAACCGACAGGACGACGGAGACATGGGTGAGGCGGGAGAGGGTTTGGGTCGCCTTTTCAGAGTGGCCGTGATACCAGGATTTGGGGATGCTGGTTGGGGGGCGGTAGGATTTCGTGGGAATGAATCGGTTTTCGGGGGGGGGGAAGGATGTGGGAGGGTTGCTGCTGTCATGATCGGGCGGCGACCGCGGCGGCTGCGACGGTTCTTCGGATGGGGGGTATGGTCGTTGGTATTGGGCGGAGGATTGGAATCCCCGATTCGGCCACGCAACGAATCGTGGTGCGAAAGGCAAGGGTTTAATCCACTGCCGTTGGCTGATTTTGTGCAATTGGCGATGAATGGGCCACATTGTGCGGACCCAATATGCGTAGGAGCATTGCAGTTCCAGCTACATATCAAGGAACCACAAAATGCGATTGTGGTGCTTGGAGACCGAAGATGTTATTAGTGCTAGGCCTGTTCTGACAAGGCGAAGAGGCAGCCGCCAGGCTCCTTCGAGTGGCCAATCAGAATGGCGAAGAGGTACCCACATTTCTCCGTCCCGTCGGTTAAAAAGGCTTTGTCCTCCCACGACCGATCCCATATTAGACATCATCACAATCAACCTCACAATCCATCATCACCGAATTACATTCAAGGCTCAATCCTAGACCTAGAATTACACGCAGCAGTTTTTATAGGAATGACACCGATGCTCCGGACCGTCGACATTCAGCCATACCTACCAGCCTTGGTGCTAGCATACGGTCGGCCGTATGATCCAGCCGCGACAGAATACGATCTACCGACAACCACAACAGTGTCTGCAACATATGGACGAATATGTCAATATGATAAATGACCGTGTGAGAAAAACAACATGAACTGATGATGGAGAATTCTGGATTTCGAGTAAGAGCCAATTGCACAAAAGAGATGCTGCTATCCTTCCATCAACAACTGTTAAGCAAATACATGTTCGGAGGAGAGAAAAGAAATGGAAGGCCGTACTAGGGGCCGACTTTGACAAGTGGACAGCGCGATGTGAACGGACTGGGAAGAAAGGAAAGGGGATACTCCGGCAATGAGAGACCCAAACACGCGCGACACCTTTCGACAACAAACCTAAGCGAGGGGAGAGCTTTCTCTTGACCAGCGATATATACTATCGGAAACTAGGCCCGACCAACGGTGTGTGGGACTGTGTGCGAGTCTTGGGTTAGGACAGGACAAATCAAAATTGACTAGACGGTAAATCGAGCCCTGTTGCGGCTACTAAATGTCTTACGTTAAACTTCTCCCCGATGCCAAACTTCACCCGGCACGTGTTTCTCTTACCTCTCACTAGAACCACACGGGCTGACAGATTTGGCAAAGTCTATGTATCCGAACCTGAAGGCTTGTCGAATTGCTCGTTGAAACTATCGATTGCCCTCCCGGCATGGAGCTTGCGCGTCCGCTCGTCAGCCATATAGATTCCGGTGAAGGGATCGTTCATCTGTTCCTCGACGGCCCAGGTGTCGGCTGATGAAGGGTTATTCTGGTCTTGGCTGGGGCCAGCGTCAGCTGGTACTTCTGCGCCATGGACTTCGTCTACAGGGGTGTCCTGAGGCTCTTCGTCTCTCCTCTGAGAGAGTTGGGATCTTATGCGAGAGCGATGTCAGCGTAGTGACTTAGCAGCGGCTGGAGGGCGGCTAAACCTTGTGGGATACGGAGAAAGAAGACTTCACTCACTTGTGTGTAGCAAGGTTGCTGGAGTTTGCCATGACGAATTCTGTAGACAGTTTTAACCTCGCGCAATCCCTGTTTGACAAAATGATAGAATGGACCATATGTTTTTCATTCAGATTCTTTATATCAATACGAAAGTATTTATGGATCGGTCTAAGTGCGCATCTAGCCAGTCCTTTCTTACGGCGTGACATTGAAATCGCATGCAGATGATTGTGGACCGCGTTTTACGAACTACTCTCTTGCGAACAAGGCAGCCGAATATGCAAGTAATAATGCAGGAACACCAGCGCCGCCGCCTGAATGCGGACCATTTCCCCGCCAAATATTCAGGTGGCGCTTTGTCGAACATTCGAGTTGTCGCCTTTTTCTTGTTCTCGGCCTTTTTCTTGTTCTCGCCTTTTTCTTGTTCTCGCCTTTCATTTGTGCCGTCGCCTCGTTTTTGTATTGCCTTCTTTGGGGTGTCGTCGCCTTTTTCTTAGCTGATTATCTTGCCTCCGGTTGTCGGCTTTACTTGGCGATTATTTTTGATGTCACCCTTTTCTCAGATTATTATTTTGTTGCTTTTTCTTGGGCTTTACCTGCATTGCTTGCTTGCTAACTACGTCACCCCCGTCACCAGCGGCAGTGTTCCCGTTTTCTCCCCTTCTACGCGCACCCATTCTGTTGTTTGTGTAGTGAGCGTTTGGAGGAACCATGTATGGCCATGTGGCGGAGCCTTAGAATTAGGCTTTACGACTATTCTTTTCCATCTCCAGTATATCAATCAAGTGAACAGTAGACAAAACATCCTCCAGGCTCTTCAAGTCAAATTACCTTCCACGATGACCTCTCTTTCCCAGCCTCTGTATCTAGCTCTTGTATCGGCGCCGGCGCCTAACAAAAGCTTCTCAGGCCTGCCTAGATCGGTGAACGTCCTTTGGCCTCCCTCGCGAGATCCGCGACATTGAAGGTCAGCCCATCTTCGCCTTCAAAAGCGGCTAGAGCGAAAACAGGTCCTCCGCCCCAACGGCCACCTCTTCATCGCCCACATGGACAGCCCTGGCATCTACAACTACGACCGCTCCGCCCACGATATCACCGAGCGCCCTGTCCTCCCCGACGCCTCGGTGGGCTCGTCCGGGAGGGCGATGACGACACTGTCGTGTGGCCCTCATCAGGTGTTAGTACTCGACGTCGGAATGCAACACACCTGGAAGCTGGGCTGTCTAGTTCGTAGATCTCTCCCCGAGCCGGTGACGAAAAAGTCAGCACAGTGGAGGAGAACAACCAGCTCAATGGCACGGTAATCATGGAGAATGGGGACACCTTGCTCCTGGGCGACCTGACTGCCGGTTCGGTGTCCAAGACAAGCCTCGAGACTAACGAGTATAGGCTGTTAATAGTAGACAAGATTATGGCTCTATGAACGCCGCTGTTGCTCAACATCGGTGGCATGAAGGTCCGTGATAGGTATCTTTACCAACATCGGCACCAGCTCGCTCTACCGCATGGCCAACTCGGAGGGGGGCGTGCCGGGATACATCGAAACCATCTTCGATCTTTCGCCTGAAGAATTTGCGTTCGATGACGCCGGCAATGCGTACATTGCTACTGACACTGCGAATACTATTATCAAGGTAGCGCCGAACGGGGTGACTGAGGTGGTTGCAGATGTGCAGCAAGGAACTTGCCCAGTTCTGATTGACTACGTTTTGTACCGGGCATGTTGGCTAGAGCAATTGTCCAAGTCGATTTGTAGGGTTGATCTAGACGCAATTCACACGGAAACTGGCCTACTTCAGGAAAGCCGAAACAGTCACATTCTGCCCAACATTCAAGGAAACGTAGGAATAGACAAGAACCAATCAAAACTCTATTTCTCACGTATTATACAAAGTGATGCCATTTTCTATCATGCCGGGCTACAGAGGAGCCTCCCATCGCTGGTTAATTCGCTTCCGGCGGACCTGAAAATGTAAGCTCCCTGATAATCAAAGAAAAAAAGCGGGGGACCTACCAGTGGCCGGAGTGCCACGACCGCAAGCGCAAGAGCTGCCACGGTGCTAACAAGGGAGACCTTGCTGAATTCCTTCCCGAGAACGTCAAACTGGTGGCTCGGAGCCACCCGAGAGCCGAACACATCGATGCCGAAGCAGAAAATCAAACTGGTGCTTTCCACAATGGTGGGAGCCGCAATAATCTTCTCGACGCCGATGATGTTCCGTTCGTGGCTGATAATGGCCCTCGGGTCTAATTCGATACTAGGAGTGTACTTCGCAAGACCCTCTGCTTCCACCTCCTCCTTGGTAGGGTCGCGGCCGGCGGGGCGTCGAGGATCGATGATTTCTCGTGGTAGACCAACGACGGAGTGTGATTCGGACATATAAGCCAGGAGCTGGCGCCGGGAAATACCCTGTCGTGTTTGTGTGACGGCGAGATGATCAATCGGGGCTGAGATAATCCATGACTGGGACACAGACGCCGGTAGGGCCGGTGGGACAGGGAAATCCACGGGGTCCAGCGAGGAGAAATTTTGTGCATGCCCCAGATATCCCCTGTCATTCGAAACATCGGATTCGAAAAGATCGGTGACGGCGAGCTGGTAGCCCTTCAGGGACTGGCTCGACCCATCGCGAACTCTGTATTGACCGAAGAAGGTGCAAGCAAACCAATTCTCCGACACGACACAGTCTATAGCCTTAGTAGGGTCAACTCCCTCGTGTGAGGCTGACTCGAGTACCTGGCCAGAGATTGTATCGAGAAGGTAGGTGGTGAGCGTAGACCCGTTCTCGCTCAGGCATGCCACCAAAAGAGTGTTTGGATTCAGGTACTTGTATTTGACCTTGCGGTCTCCAAGCACCCTACCAATCGATGCAATGGGGTCGTGCGCGGGTCGCGTGGTAAGAGAGACAATCTTCTGGCCATTTGGTGGCAAGAAAGACCAAGAGATGGTTGTCGCTGCAATGGTTCCGTCGTGACTAACTCTGATGCCTATAACCTCACTATCCCCAGATCGAACAACGATGGTCTGTTTCGGCGTCCAGTCGAGGCCGATGTCACCAACTTCACCATCCGGGCCAATGCCGAGGAGCCAAGGGCCGGAAGGTGAGTCAACGATGACCGCAGAATCGACAGCTGGATGAGATCCTGGCGGGGTTACTTCGACAACGTCGCCAGTGTCGGTCTTGACAACAATGCTTTCGCCCCGTGATCCCTTGACCAAGACTTCACTCTTCTGGTCGTTCACCAGTACTCCTTTCACATCCCAGCTTGTGCCTTCGGGGATATCAAAAGCCTTGCGTGACCAAACCACCTTGCCATGATTTCCGGTATCCAATGCAAACAGATGACCGCGACGAGTCGCTAGGATCACCAGCTTCCTAAACCCAAAGGAATCCCGCGTCAGGCCGTCAGTTTGCTGATCGGATCCACCAGTGATGCTGCTAATAAGACGGCGCGGGATCGAGGACAGATAGTCGGGCAGATACTGGAGATCATTGAGGTGACGATTAACGCGATGAACGTATGCCGAAAGAGGGTTTGAATGAGATTCCTGTTCGAGCATCTTGGCGAGTTCTTCGCTCTCGGGAATTTCAGCCCAAGCAGCGGCAACAGCTCCGCTCATACCTTCCTCCCTCGTCCACTCCACCTCGCCGTTTCGAACGAGAACAAGGCTGCCTGAAGTCGATGTTACGGCGGATCGAATAGCATACGAGTCGCCGGACTTCTTGAGAACTTCGGAGACGGCATGGAGAGACTCGACATCAGTGCCAGGCTTGTAAGGCCACCTAGCAAGGACACCGTGCGAGTTGGAAGAAGTCAACAGAATTTCCTCTTCCGTAACTCTCGTAAAGTAAACATTGGCGGCATCGGAGCTGGTCGAAAAGGCGCCCAGGCCTGGGAGATGGGGAAGATCGTAGGCCTTGGAAATGTCGTTATTCTTCAGGTTGATGTGATAAATATCAGCTCTGTTTCCGGTCTCTGTCCTGGTGTGCACCAAGAAATGAGGTTCAGATTGGGGTAGGTGGGGTGCATGGATATCAATATCGACCGCGTCTGCAGCGAGAGGAAGCTCCTGCTTCGCCTTCGAGCCGAGGACATTGACGAATAGTTTTGTCTTGGCAGAGTCGGTCCAAGCCACGATCGGAGCGGCTGAGTTCGCACCAACGAACATGATGTCCTGCTGTCCTTGAACGTCGCCCTTCGTTCCTATCACAATATCTTCCATCCGTCTTCCCGTCAATGTGTCGAGAACCGAAACCTTCAGGCTGTAGGACGACGGAGATCCGTTGAGACTGACGGCAAACACCTTGTTGACGTTGTTCGATACCTGGACAGGCACGTCATGGCCCGCGTGTCTGTATTCCCACACCACGTTCCCTTCCTCGCCGTTCAACCGCCGCACAACGAGACTGCCATTCTCTTCGAATAGTGCTAGCACGTCTTTCCGCCCGTTTTCCGTCAACTCCATTATTTCAAGGTCCTTGACCTCCCCACCAAAATCCATCCACCATGAATTTCGCCCCGTGAAAGCATTCCACGTGTGGACCGACTTTCCTTGAGCACCTGCGAGCCACGTCTGGCCCTCGCCTGCTCTTAGGAATCCACCACCATTCGTGATGTTGCGCGACACGACCTGCCGCCACACCACAGCACCATTGCTCGGATTCACCGCGCCAAGTATCCCGACATCGCTAAGTGTATATAGAAGGCTTGCCTTTTCGTCTTTCCTCGGTCGGTGGAAGAAGGTGGTCGAAGGCTGAGCAACGCCAAGGAGGTCGTAGTGAAAGTCTACGTCGCCAACCTCATCGGGGTATACGGCCCGCGCAATGTGGGAAGTTGCAAACAGTAATATCGCCTGTAGCGATAAACTTGGGAGCCTCATCTTGGGAGAGACTGATGATGATGATCCTGTCGCAGCTTCGAAACTTGAAGCCAAGCATCTATCCGTATTGGCAAATAGAGCTGCTGCGGTGCCAAGCAAAGATATGGCTGGTAGTCAGTGGCTTAGGTAAGAATATTTTTGATTTGGTCCGTGCGCAGTGACGTGGGACCGGCCCCACCTCAGGATGCCACACGCGTCGGGACGATAGCACGCGACTTTGATGCTCCTCTATCCTTCTAGCACGTTTGGATACACACCAAAACCAGCAATACGTAGTTCGTCCTCTAATTCAATTTCATACTAAAGGCAGCTGAGTTCGGCGAAAATTTGGTGCTTTTGCAGTTTTCCCTGAAGAATTGGACGAGCAATGGCTGAAGAACCGTCGCTTCCCCAGCTCCCTGCCCCAGTGTTTCCGTGGGATCAACGCCAAAGTTTGGTCACCAATGGCAAGAAGCGCGTGCGTTTGCATGGCACAACCGAACCACCTCCACCCCTGACTTCTAGCGATCCAGCCCTATTTTCCAGCGACGATGATCCATCTCTAGAGAACTACAATGGCGGTCGGAAGAAGAGACGTCTCAAGGGGTCTTGGTATGAGCAGCAGCCAGCGTCCTCAGATCCCATGGTGGGCGAGGATGTTCTTGCCACACACCCGAGGCCCAACAGGAAGTTCGCCCGGCATTTTGATAGCGGAATATGGATGGCTGAAGGAAACGAAGTCCAAGAGGATGGCGACGATGTTCCTGCCCATAGTTCTACCTTTCCCCCTCCATCGAAGAGGGCACAGTTTCGTCGTCAGCTCTCTCAATTCTCGACCGCGGAGAAGATTGCCAGAGAGAGGATCCGTGCATGCGTTGAACTCGGAGAAGATGCCATTGATCTCTCGTAAGTCGGCTTGTGCTGCCCAGGATCCCCACAGTCTAACTTCAAGCCAGCGACCTAGGCCTGTCCACCATCTCGAACGACACCATCGAACCACTCACCATCCTGGCCCATATTCCCGTTGTGGCAGAAGGTGTTCCGTTTGAGACGGCTGAGCCAGAACTCAAGATCTTTCTTGCTAAAAACCCCCTCCAAACTCTGCCTGGTGCCCTCTTCGACCTCGCAAACGTCTCAACTCTTAGCCTTAGACACACTGGCCTTCGCGAACTACCCGACGGCATCGGCAGACTCGGGAAGCTCAAGGACTTAAACTTGATGAGCAACAGATTGAGATATTTGCCGGGCTCGCTTCTTGGACTCTTGGGCGAGCCTGGACCTCTGCGTCATCTCCGGTGTCTTGGAAATTCAACCCTTTTCTTCCTCGAAGACCTACAATGTAAGGGATCAAGTGCGGGGGCAGACGAAGAAGCGTCATCTGCCATACGACAGGATGACCTCGCTGCCTGGGCGGGCCTACCCGTTGCCGCTGGTGCGGTTTTTGTCGCCAGAACACCGGTCGAAACCTGCGACACCATGGGCCGACCAGAGTCGGACTTCATTTTGAACGACTTTTTACTGAATAAACGGGCGTCGTTAGCAGAGGACGCTAACCTCGCATTGCTTCCAAGAGCGTCGCAACTATCGTCTAGAAGGCCGTGGAGTCATCCCGTGCAGACTAAGGTACCTAGTCTCCTCGAGCTGGCGCTGAGAAAATGCTACGATAGCTCTTCGTTAGCAGAATTGCCACAATTTCTACCCGATGACGGCTTCTCGAGCCTCCAGTCCCTTCTCCGACAAGCCTTAGCACAGAAGGAGGAGGGTGGCAAGCAGTGCTCACAGTGCGGCAAACTCTTCGTATTTCCTCGCACAAAGTGGATCGAGTGGTGGAGACTCACGGGAGATACCCATATATCGCCAGCCGAGGAAGAAAAGGGATGCTATCACGATATCCTGCCCTTCATTCACTTTGGGTGCTCAACATCCTGCTTACCCCGACATATCAAACGGGGCACAACTCTCGAAGAATTGCGGACTGGCAGGGTTGACAAGGATAGTCCAATATCGGCGGTGGCTTTGCATCGGTGACACGGGTTAAGGTGTTATGACAAGCTGAGGTCGTCAACTGTTGTATTCGGTAAAATAGCTCAATCCCAGTCGTCGTCGTCATCATCATTCTGGGTCTGTTTTGCCGACCCTCTAATATTTTTCCCCATGGAGCGCTCTTCCTCTGCGTCCTCTAGTTCTCTCCGCCTCTTAACTACCCTCATGTCGCTCGCAGGGACAGCGCCAACTTCAACCAAGAGGCTGTCAATATGTTGCATGTTCATCCTGACGCCCCCTACCGTGACGAGCGTGACTAGTTGCTTCGCAATATCCCCCTTCTTATAAATCAGTATTGTCGGGCAGTTCTTCTCCGGGTAGTTCTCGATAGCCATGTCAGCCCTCATCTGGCAGAATTTGATCTCGCCATATTCCTTGGCGGCTTGACGCCACAAATCGGAGAGCACCCGCGACTCGACGTTCGTTCCGAGCGATGCCGTAAGATTCAGAAACACCGGCCCGCTGTTGGACGCTTCGGTAATCTCGCGGGCATACTCGGCTTTCGTAATTGGGTATACGCTGCCGTGAATGGATTTCTTCGTCAAGGCACTGAGTTCCTGCATCCGCCTCTGCCGGTACGTCTCCAGGAATTCTTCATCTTCTTCGTCCTCGAGCTCGTCAAGCTCGTCGATGTCCTTCCCTTCAAGTCTGTTGTCGTGCGCGAGCTTTCGCACTTCTTCAAGGGCCTCTGAGATCTTTGCCGTTGGACTGGGGGGTTTCTCGGGAATAACACCATGCTTGCGGAGGATATCGTTCCTAAACAGCCGTCAGTACATCATAAATCCACGTACCTAGTCGTAAACGTACCATTCCGTATCTGCGTTTGGGTCGTCTATTGGAACAGCCACACGCTGTTCAACGGGGGCGGCCATATTACACCTTCTTAATAGCAGTTAATAAAAAAGAGACTTTTTATACAGTAGTATTTCGCTTTTCTTTTCCAGTTTTAAGAAAATGAATTCGAGCTTCGAAGCTGGAGTGGCAGCCTGGTGACGACTACCGTCAATAGGGAACAGGCAACCTCAATTCTGCTTCTTGAGCGGTGCCCCACTACGGCACCACTGCGGGGTACAACCTACTAAGGGTTAAGGTTAAAATTTTAATAGTCTAATACCTGCAAAGTGCAGAATTGCCTCGCCCCGTTTATAAGCAAGCTGTCGTGGTTCAAGGGTAGAATTCTTGCCTTCCACAAGGAGACAGCAAGTGATCCGAGTTCGAGTCTCGGCGACAGCAACTTCTTTTTGCATTTTATTTTGCTCCCTTGTGAGAGTATATTTTGTTTCATGCAATAAAATGTCTCTGTGGGTCGTTGCATTGCGAAATTTTGCTATTTTCCAATCCAGTATCGTATTCGCGGCTCTAGTCACGTGACAAACATCGAATCTGCACTCTGCCAATCAGACCTCAGCACCATTCACAGCACCACACCACTGGCCCTAACACTAAACTCCCACCACCAGAAATTCGGAACCTCCGCAAAGTGCATCATCGACAAACACATACCACCACGGTTCCCTTTTCCACGCCAGCAAAATGCGAACCTACGACGACACGTTCTCCGGCGCGAAGATTTACCCTGGAAAGGTAAGGATGATATTATAGTTGTATCCGCGGACATGGTGGTCTTGGACAGGCACTGTTGAGTTGACGAGCGCACAATCTATCAATGGGAGGGGCAATCGAAAGCCACGTCTGGATCGCGCTGCAGGAAGGGTTGCAGGCATAGTTGACGAGAATTTGCGAAGAAAAATTTGCTAACTCTACGAAATCTGTAGGGTAAACTCTACGTCCGCGGCGACAGCAAGATCTTCCGATTCCAGAACGGCAAGTCTGAATCGCTCTTCCTTCAGCGAAAGAACCCCCGTCGTATCGCCTGGACGACTCTCTACAGGCGCCAGCACCGCAAGGGCATCTCTGAGGTACGAATCCGAACCTGAATTTCGACCAAACTTGGCATACCCGGAATTTGTTGGCATAGGAAGACAAGAGCCTGGAGAATGCCACAACTGCCAGATTGATGAGCAAGGTCGAGTTTTGTTGCGAGGTCCATCTAACGCCCTTTGCAGGAAGTTGCCAAGAAGCGAACCCGTCGAACCGTCAAGTCGCAGCGGGCCATCGTCGGTGCCTCTCTCGATGTGATCAAGGAACGCCGAACCATGCGCCCCGAGGCGCGTGCCGCTGCCCGGTCGCAGGCCCTCAAGGAAGCAAAGGATAAGAAGCAGGCTGCCGCCTCGGCGAAGAAGGCAGAGAAGGCCAAGTCATCAGCTGGTGGCGGAAAGGCTAGGATCATCGGCAAGCAGGGTGCCAAGGGTGCTTCCGTGAAGCCTGCCGCTGCCAAGCGCTTCTGAACGCCCTTCGGGAATGTCACGGGGCTGAAGAGCAGAGCGCTTGCAATGAGTCTAGGCGATGGCTTGTTTCTCTTGTGTTGTGTGCACGGCGGGTACTAAACAGGGGCGGGATGGTTTACCCACCAAGGAGTTTAGGGTCGTCTCTCTTCAAAAATCATTACATACACAGTCGGCACGGATGGTATCGTATTGCATCAGCACCACCGGTGGACGGTGGTGCAAGGTAGATGAGCAATGCTACTCGTTTGCACTTGACCCATACGTGCATGCTGGTTTCTCATGGCTGCATTGCCAATCGTTGGCTCCAGAAGTCAAATCTACCTTGATTCGCAAAAAGATCCCATTCTACCCCCCAAGGTACATTGGCTTGTGTCGCACAAACTGTTACGATTTGGAGCATTGACTACAGGCCGTCGTCTTACGCGAGAATGGCTAGCCTTTCTGTCGCTAGAATGTAACATAAGATGTCTCGATGTCTCTATCAACGGCTAGAAATATACGCATCTGCGCTGATGTACCTTCACCTCCTGATAATGTTGCCGCACCTAATCAAAACCAGGTGGGTTCTAGCGTTTAAGATGAGGGGGTAATCACGTTGACGGAACAGTCACAGATTCAGGCGAAAGGTCTCGGGTCTGTCAACTGATCAACGGAACTGCCAATATGACTTCGGAGAGAACCTGATGGTCTTTCACCAAAGTATCCAGCTTCATCCCAGCAGTACAAACCTCTTAGGCAGTAGTAGCCTGGCCGGGAGTCGATGGTTCACGGTGTTGAGAGCTACCTCACCCGTTCCGGTGTCTGGGAGCAACTTAGGCACTGATTAGGGGGGGGACTATCAGGATAACAGTCGGGACCAAAGAGAAACGGTGGGTTTAGCTATTTGGGAAGCAAAAGCCGCAGCCGCGGATCTCGTGAATTTGGCTGTTCCTTAGTTGCGCTTAGACGACGATGGTAGAGAACCCCCCCTATTCCATGGGCAGGGCACGTTCTGGGGGGGAGGGGGTTCGCAGTAGTTGAATTTGAGTATAATGACCACCAATTGGCTCACAGATTGGGTGTAAGTGTACCAGATGAATGATAAAGGAATCAGGTCTAGACAGCTCCTGGGAACCCCCCTCGATTAACAAGCTTCGCTAGAACAGTCAACAGGACAGTATCGGCATTTCTCAACCCTGAATAATGCGAAATGATTGGTTCTTCGGGTCTGTTTTTACTGCTAACCTCAACGAGGCGGTGCCAAAGTCCCACGCATCGGCACCAGTTCTCTCCGAGGCTTCAACTCAAGGGCGAACCATCATGCCATCGGCATCTTCGTGGGCTTACAGAACCTCTCCTTTACTTACAAGCGCACCGTCCGTCTATTGGATCGCAGGGGGATGCGTCATATAGCCCACGCTCGACTTCGACGATGGCCACTTTTCCTTGTAACATAATGCTCGCCTTGATCTGCGCAAAGGTGGTCTTATCGCCGTCGTCATGAAGGACGGGGCTAGCGACGTCGAGGTCCCGCGGCCTAGGATTTTCTCGCTCAGCATCTCTACGACACGGAAGCTGATTGAGCTGGCCTCGTCCGGCGGCCGCCGTCTCCAGTGTCTCTACGGACCTATTCGTTGTAGGTGATGTCCCCGTAGTGATAGAGTGGAAGTGCTTCCTTCGCCCTCTCACGACCTCGGGTTCGAACCCCCGCCATTGAATACATCCACCTACACTACCTACCAGACAAGCTCAATGCCTGCTTCCGAGTGCATGCTTCCAGTGAGTCTCAATTCTTTCTAGGAGACGAGAAGTGTAGTACGTACGACATTTACCACTCGCTTGGCTATTAGTCTGCTACTAAACTTACTGGCGACTACATGCTTCACAATAAGCCTTAACATACTGACGCGCTAGCAGTTCAACTACGCCTCTTCGCAATGTTCGGCTATCGCTCACGCAAGTACACGCTGTCAATAGAACGTGCGAATATCGGTCTGAAATCTCTTCTAGTCAGAGAACTGGCCGCAATGCTTCGTTTAAGACGGAGTTCCCCCAGAAAGCCCAATCCATGATTGGCTCGTCCCTGGCCGCGTCACTAAGCGGGCTTCATTTTATCTTCTACTTTAGGCCATACTTGGGAGGATAAGCGAGTCATCCACAGGAAAGCCGCCAACCTAATTCTTCCTCACTTGAAATCGGACAGGATTTCTTAGTTGTTGCTCTGAACTGCATGGCGGCTTTACTAATGGCCACCGTAACATCCAGTCTCCATCACTTTTTGTAACTCCTGACTAGATTTTCACGCGACGACAAGATGTGGAATGGCAAGCTAATGGCGGTGTGCGGCTGCTCTTAGACGATCCCGATTCGACAACTGATATGCACGCCTTGAGCATGTCAACGTTATAACTGTCCATGAGCACAGCACAGAGCTTTCGGTTTCGGCCAAGAAAAACCCCCGCGGCGAAACACAAGTCTAGGATACACGAATCGCCCTTGGCTCGATACAGTTCGACCTCCACCAAGTCTAGAAAGTATCCGCCAAGAATATCAAATACTCGTCAAGTCGCTCCAAAGCCCGAACCTGGAGATCCTTTCCCTGCGAAGACGCTCAAGCTTCTTGCCGGATCCTTCAGACTCTCCTTTTATGGTATTACCCACTCTTTTCATACAGTGGTGTCTGTCACTGTCTCATCTTGCATTTTATGCACTTCTGCTGTTCGCTTATTCACCTATTCGGTAACTTCACAGATCAAGATGTGGAACCGTTGCCAAAGCAGCAGCGATCATCATGGTGCATCCCCAAGCCAGTGGGGCAACAGGTGTGGCCACAACACTACGGAGTGCATCTGCTTCGCCTACTGATTTCTCTCTTTCTCTTATCCTTTTCCCAGTCCAAGTCCACGTTGTACGGTGTGGGTGGCAGAGTCCGGCGTTTTGGTCAACGTATTATTTTTACGGAACGAGGGCCCCGTCTTCTGTTTGACTTCATTCTCCTTTTTGCCTATTATCCTGTTGGTCAATCCCCTATCCCTTGTCCGCAGGTACATTAGCTCTCTGCAGCAACGTGAAAAGATCAAAAAACAAACGAACGTGCAATCTAAGGAAATAATTGCAGTTCAACAGAGTAAGAAACAATATATAAATGAAGGAGAGAGAGACGATAGAGTACTAGAGCGAGATTAGCAAGGTGGCCACACATCACCCACCGCTGAGCCCCTATTTTAGATTTCTCCTCTCACTTCGTAACATGTTTCTTCCTTCTGTCCCTTTAAATTCAAAGCCCTCGTTGAAACGACCACTAGTATTACATGCCAAGAGCATCATACGTAGCATGGTGATGCGAGGTAATGAGAAAACGATGCGTTAGCTAAGCAGGAATGTTTTGGGTGAGATAGGACTGCGTACACATAGTCGCCTTTAAATAGACTACGCCTCTATCCCCATAATAGATCTAGCGCCAGGAACACACGAAGTGAGTGAGGCGGCGAAAATCAAAGGGCTGGACTCGTAAAGAAATTGATGAAAGAGACTCTGTAGGAGAATCCCTAAAACCAGTAAGATATCGGTCCTCAAATTTTCATAACAGGCAAGCTCAAGATATCCGAGGGTACATCGTCCCAAGCGGCCCATCCGTCTTCTCCCAAATCAGATCCAATTTCATTCCCCTTTAGTTTGACAACAAACGCATCGCCGGCGAATGCTCGCTCCCGTCCACACACAGCCTTGGGAAAGTTACTATTCTCGGGCAATGCCTCGAGATCGAACGAGTAGAAGAGAACGTATAAGCCATCGCAGCTGCTGAGCGGCTGCTTTTCGAGTCGGAAGGTTTCGAAATCTCGCCATTCCCATGCTCTTGGGGACTTCCAAAAGTCTCGAAGGTCGGGTACATGGCCCCAAGGACAATCAGGACCATCACTTACTCCGTGGGTTGTCGTTGTAAGAGATAGCACGTGTGGCTTAGACCCATCGGCAGGAAATCTGATGCCCGTGATAGTTACCGGCGAAGGGAGCGGCGCCGCCGGTGGCCCAGAAGCAACAAAGGATCGAAGATAGTTCAACATGGCAGTAGGTATTCCTCGCCGGCTCTGAAGTCGTCCAGTAACGCCGCTCAGTCCTATCAGCGCATCCGTGATAGATATAGAAATGATAATAGGCCGTTTACGCCTTGACTAGGAGTGCTTCCCTTCCTTTCGATGACTGCTTCGATCATGTGCTGTAGCCACGTCGTGGAGTGCGGCGTCGATTTACTGCCGTGAAGAGTAGCGACGGGCGAGGATAACTTCAATCCCGATACGTCAAGGTCCCGACAGTAATTGCGGCCTAGTGTATTTCCTATTCGGAATCCTGTTTAAACGAGGACCAGATATCGACATGCTAGGCAGCTTCACCAATTTCCCCGACGACTCATAAGCCGAAGGCGCCAACCAGCAGGTCATTACGTAATATCTCACGCAAGAGCGCTTTTCGGAAGGTCCAACCAGCAAGATGCCGAGAGGTCTGCATTTAACCTCTCGCGCACTA
>Ga0247774_1000048_pt1 | contig 52839 bp, 20 predicted proteins | sample UWRJL001104B6_FD_179933 | JGI IMG/M metagenome (GOLD analysis project Ga0247774, IMG submission 179933) | Plant litter microbial communities from Arlington Agricultural Research Station in Wisconsin, United States - UWRJ-L001-104B-6 | ecosystem: Environmental > Terrestrial > Plant litter >...
TGAGAAGTGGCCCAGCGGGATTGACATTGAAGGGCTTGCTGTTCCTCCTTCAGATGCTGAGGCACGGCGTTGAGGGCGCTCAGCCCGATGATTAGGGTTTCGGTGGATTTTACATGAGTGTGTACCTTCGTACATTCAGGAGCCACAGCGGCCTTCAGCAGGAAAGTTAGGAGCGTCGGCCAGACTGGGGAGGTCGGTTGTGGGGGGTTTTTTTAACGCACGTCATAACTGCCGACACAGCATCAACTTTCATTCCTAAGTCTCTGCTCCCACTCATTGAAGAGGCTACCAGGTAAGATGGGATTCATGCTAGTGTTTTTCCTAGTTCACTTTCTCATTTCCTCCTCACCGACCGGAACTCCGCATCCTTCCGCAATGGATCCAGCTGATTTATTCAAATCCACCAGAATCCCAATCGCGTCCTACGAACCATAAGCCATGGAGGGAAAATCGCCAGCTTTGTCAGAAGCCAAGCCAAGCTGCACTGAAGAGGCTGAGCTGTTGCTATTCAAAGAACGGAAGACACCAACGGACGAATCACCAGCCTGGAAAATTACAGGGGGCTGCCAAATCTGGACTTGGCGTGGACCAATTAGGGAGCGAGGCCATCCTACAGCCCACACCAAGCCACCGGCTCGAAGATTTCGGCGGGCTTGCAGGCCGATCTGCTGGATCCAGAGGATGCTGCGGGTGGTACGTATTTCTGCCAGGGATTGTTTTTTTCTCTCGCATTTGAGAGGTTGTCATGGCCTTGATATCGATAATGGATTTGTTATGCGCAGAAATCGCGTTATTGGGCGCGTGTTCGGGCTTGAGATTTGATCAAGCGGAGAGAAGCCCTGGCCTCTCAATTTTTCGAAAGCAGACGCTCGTGTTCGTATCGCCTGGAGGTCAGAGATAGGGCCGCCGCCCATCCGGTCGTTGTCGGTCATGGCCGACTGTGTTGGCAAGTCTTGACCACACGGTCCGGGAACTCGGTGCCATAGTAGGCCCTCGGGTATCACCAACGTCCCAAATGGGAGATTTATTGGGTCGAAGCCGTCCGGCCATGAGGCATAATAGGGGAAATGCCGTGTTGCAACTGCGCTCACTCATCACGAAGCTGCCTTCGTTGAGATAGCTTCCTTGCCGGCCCCATTAGCTATCCCTGCCTTGACTAGAACCTCCGACCCAGGCCACGTCACGAAAGGAACATGCCGAATCTCGGAATCCTCCCGGTCAGTCCCAGAGGCTGGCCATCAAAAGTTCACGCGAGCTTCGTCAGCGTCAACCGAAAACCCCACAGATGGCTGGCACCGGCATCGATCGTGATCTCCCGGCAGATGCTACTCGCTCCTCTCAAACCCATCGTCGCAACCCGGCTGGCCAACGTCATGTCTGTTCGAACCGTTATGCGCTCGCAAGTTCAGGGGCTGGAACCCACAGAAGATTTCGCTTATGTAGACGAGAGCCTTCCCACCCGTTGGTGGCGACACGGCATGGCAGACTTTCGATATTCCTGCGGGTTGGTTCACGGAGGTGCGATGCGACCGTGGGTGGGTGAGGGAGGGGCTGCAAAAATGCGGAACCCACACTGACGCTGCAAGCCAACCACCACACAGACATTCGGGAGCCGCCCTTTTTCCTTGGCCCCGTCACCGTTGAAAGCGGGCCAGCATTTGGTTGCAGAGGAGGTAGTTACGAAATCTTGCAGACATTCTTCATGCACATTCGTATTCCAAGACCTCTCCATATCGCAGCAGCAGGAATGCCCCTGGCTCGGCTCGCCTCGGAAGTTCGGCCCCGGCCAGCACGTCCCCTTTCCCCGCTAGGCTTCAAGTGTACGATTTTTAGATCGAGATATTCTTATCACAGCGTCGCAAACAGCTGAGGCTGAGATCTCTTCACCACGATCAGGAACGAAATGAAAGAGTTCTAAAAATCTTCAATCCCCCCGCTCGAGCCAATCCGGGAAACTCGCGTGGTAGCTTGGCCCCGTTCGGGTCGATCAGGCTCCGCCTCTGCCAGGGGGCATTTGCGTCCCAACGCTAAATCTGCCGGGGGAATGGTGGGTGTCATCACCACCTGTCTGACACTCATACCATTCCAGCTGTCTGCAAATCGAAGACAGCTTGCGAGAAATAGATTGGCCTTGTGGATCTCCCGCAGATGCAATTTCATCGTGCCAGGAACGAAACGGCGAGAAAAGCTGTGCCCTGTAGAGCGCGAGAGTGGTAGCGTGTTTGGGGATATGCGAGTCGGGGGTTTGGATGGCGCCTGCTTATGGGTAGGTGGTCCATGATGGTGCTTACTATTGTAGTGATGCACTCGCTGCACTTTCTCAATATCAAAGTGATGGACTGGGAACTAAATTAGAGGAGAGATTGAAGAGCTCACGGATGCCTAGACAATTTATCAAAATGTCCACAGTCGCGTCAACATCTCTAGGCGCATCCCACAGCTTGTCATCCTCTATTCTCTAGGGTTAAGGTTTTATTCTCTGTTTCGCCCTCTCCCTCTCTATATATATGTCTGCCTAGCTGTCGGGGGGCGACGATAGCCGCGCAAGCTGACAGAACAACCTCAGCCAGAACCAAATTCGTTACTCAGCCCATTCCCAGGAATATTGCCCCTATCGATTCTATTGTAAGACTCCTGAGAGCAATATGGCCAGGGCTGGGCATAGAGCATAAATTTCCATATTGCCCTTCATCCGTACGAGCGTTGCCCCGTCCCAGCTGTAGGGTCCCGCTAAGAACCGGGAAAAGGTGGCAACACAATCCGTACTCCTTTTCTGCTGCCGGTAAGCGAACCTGATCGGGTTGGAAGCGAGGAGAGCCATGATGGTGGCGAACTGCTACCAATTCGTAAGGACTGGAGAATCCTAAGAGGAAATGTTGGCCGTCAACATGCGGGGAGCAAGGACGCAATCGACAATTTCACCAGCTGCTCCTAACGAGGTGGACGGAAGACCAAAGCAATGCTGTGCAATTGCTTCATTGAAGGCTGGAATCGCCCGTTCCAAAACATTATACCGAAGATATGTGACTATTTTACAAACTCCGATTCCGCAAGACAACCCTTCAAACCCTACCTGATCCCTTTGCCTACCAAACACTCCTACTCCGTAGCCAGTCTCCCAAAACCTTCATATACTTCACAGTCTTTGCCTCCGCATCAAGCACACTCCTCCTATCACCCGCCACCGTCGCCCCAACATGCATGTCAAACGCGTGGACAACGTCCGGCACCAGCAACCACTTCACCCCCTTGTGCGGGTCTTCCCAGTGAAACCTGCCATCCCTAAGCTCCAGTTCCTGCGTGACCGCCGCCTCTGGCCGTCCAGCCATCGTAGTCGTGACTTCCCCCTTTCCCGCGAGGCGGTGGGCCAGTTGAAGGGCCTCGTACGCGAGATAATCCAACTCCGCGGCTATGATGAAGACATTCTCCGGGAGGTCCGCGCGCTTGGCGTAGCCGGGCGAAATCAGAGGGTCCCGCAGATTGGCGCCGTAGGGGATGTAGGCCCAGCTGAAGATGGGCGCCGAGTCAATCACCCAGTCTCTTCCGCCCCGGACTCCCGGCAGGCTGGGCTTGTAGGGCCGTCTGTCCGCCTTTGCGTGGGCTTCTTCGGAAAAGTCGAGAGGAGGATACACGGGGATGACGGCTTTGGGGCGAGAGGCGTGGTTCTTCAGCGCGGGCGTTTGGCATGCTGCGAGCGCCAGGTTGCCGCCTGCGCTGAAGCCCAGGATGGCCGACTTTGTGCGGTCGAGCGGCAGGGACTCGTCCTCGATGACGGCTGAGTAGAGCGCGACGATATCATCCAGCGCGGTTGGGTAGGGGGACCAGGGCGCCTTGGAGTAGTTGAGGCTCACGACCGAGACCTTGTGCAGATCCGAGAAGGTCCTGTTCCACCGATCGTCATCCTCGCAGCAACCGATGGAGAACCCTCCTGCGTGCAGTGTGAACAGAACCGGTAGCATCTGCGTCGATGTCTGGTCGTATGATGCAGGAAAGAAGATTCTAGGCAACCGAGCTGTTAGCCAACTTGCTGCCGCATCTCGTCGCAAATGCTCTGAAAAGCTGCGCCAGGTTGAGACAACCTACCGAACTGGTAGCCCCATCCTAACATCGTACTTCTTGACAATATTTGGCCGTGTCGGCGCCGGAGACAACCAATCGGCCCAGCCTTTGTACCACTGTCCAACTCCCGTTGCGCTCTGCATCGCCGATAGCTTGGATGCATAGATGAGCCATGAAAAGATGCCAGGTGGTTGTTGCGAGGGGAGTTCTTCTTTGGCTTCTCTCGGCGCAGTCGCTTTTGCTTTCGCCATTGCCATTCGAGATGCAGAAGTAACACCTTTCGAGGCTCGATAGGGATGCTTGGGTTTGAGACGATGCGCCGCGGAGTATCCTTCGCCCAATGTGGCTGGCTTTGTAGCAGGGCTCAAATGTTGCGGTCGTGGTAGGAAAGCTTCGAGGCTCAAGCGTGCGCAATCGCAAATGGGGGTATCTTCGTGACCAGTAAATTCTGACTCGCAATCGCCTCAGGATCGAATACTCGGAGGAGGACGAATCCAATGTAGAATCTAGACGCCAAAGAAACCAATTAGCCTCAGTTCTCGAACGAGGATCTCCATTTCGAACAAGCCTCGCCGATCCCGGATCCCGTGGCCTTCCGCCGACAAGCTCTATTGGCGCCACCATATTGAAACGAAAACACGCCACCCAACCTAAAAGACCTACCTTGAGGTATGCAAACACGTAAAAAAAGAGAAGGGCGCCGAAACATATGCGGAGAATCATGTTTACCATTTTGGGGCGATCTGGCTTGAATGCCGCAGGTAGGAATGAGAAAGTGAGGTCGGGTGCACGGAGTGGACGGACGGAGGAAGCTGAATTGGAGAAGATCGTGAAGCGGCCCCCCATACGTCCCCTCCTAAATTCCCATCTACAACAGTAGGGCTTATCCGCCAAAGTACAAGCTCGACGTCACGACTGGGATCAGTAATGCACCTCTGAATACCTTACTTCTCGCTTAGATAGAGCAGCAGTCTGCATTTCTTGTTGTGAAGTTGGAGCGGCCCTGATTTTCAAAAGGAACTCGACTTTTTGATGGCCATTTACAAGATTGTCAATCGTGGATATGAAGTTATGAACCATCGTCAAGCCGAGTTTAAGACTCGAAAGATAGCAAAGCAGAAACGCATTCGCACTTATACCTAATATCTCCTCCCCCACCCTCCCACCCGGCCTAGTCTACAAGAAATCACCATGCAACAGCGTCTACCCCGTGCGTTATAATACAAGTACAACAATCACACATATAATGCCATCTTGATGGCCTCGAGCTACCAACCAAGGCCTCGCCCTCGATTTACCGAATTAACTGCGTCCCGTTCCCAAATGGCGTCTATAACTTGATTATACCATGACCTCATCGTCCAGATCTTCCAGGCTCGTTCGCTGCCGTGCCTCGACCGTGCGACTCACTCCAGGGTTCTCAGCGCCGGCTGCATCCCCTTCGCTTTCCTTCGTTTCCGAGCCTGGGCTCGGTTCGATGGGTTGCGGGGATGCTGTTTCTGTGGTAGGCCCATCTCCGGTCTTTTCGTCCGCGCTAGACGACTGCGTGCCAAATGGCCACAGGCTTCCCAGTCCAGACTTCTGCCCCTGAGCCCCGCCAGCACTCGGCGGATGAACGGCCGTCGGCCGCACGACGTTCGGGCCAGGCTTGTCCACCTCGGGCATGGCAAAGTCCCCAAACTCCTCGTCCTCGTCTTCGTCTACCTCGTCTTCCGAATCGGCCTTGTCTTGACTCGAGCCTCCCTTCATGACGACATTGCGCCACCAGCTACCTCTTCCCGCCATCCCCCAGCCAGATCCGACTCCCTCTCGGCCCATCTCCCCATCGTCATCTTCGTCACCCTCGTCGCTGTCTATCTCGTCGGCGTCATCCCCAAAAGGGTTCCGTAGGGGGGATGGCTCGCCGCCTTCGTTTTTGTCTTCGCTATTTGCCTCGCCATTCTCCTTTGCGCCGTCAGTGCCAGATGCCGCTGCGGCGGCGGCAGCGGCGGCGGCGGCGGCGTTGTTCTTTTGGTGCATTGCGAGACGTGCGGCAAGCTGAAGTCGAGCACGCGACGGAGGGATGTTGAGAGGAGGGGGTGGCGGCGGCGGCGGTGGAATCGACGGAGGATTAAGCGACGAGTTGTGATTGTTGAATGGGTCGGTGTATGCGCGGAACTGGTCAAGGTTAGATGCCTCATTCTTCTTCGTCATCCGTACACGTTGTTTAGGGCCATACTTCGTTGTTGACGTCCTCCTCATTGTCCTCATTCTCGTCTTCGTCCTCGTCGCTCGAACTGCCAAAGCCGGACATCATGGTGCCGGCACTAATGGTAAACGGCCCCATCCCGTTGCCACTTCCCTCTTGGGTGTCAACCCCCCCGTTGAGGCCGGCCTCGGCAAGAGCCGACGAACCCTGACTTGAAAGACTCAGCGACGGGCCAAGACCGGACAGCCCGGCCGCAGCAAGACCACCGCCCCCATTGCCGCCTGACATGCCCGGCCGGTTGCCAATGGCCATATCCGGCCGCACCCCACCCAGAATGGCATTGTCTCTCTCCCGTGTCTCGGCCAGCGCGCCCTCGACGTAATTGATCCAATGCTGCCTCATGACTCGATCCAAAACCGTTTCTGACAGCAGCTCCGGGGGATGGCGCTCTGTGAACTTAACTACCTCCTCGGCGATGAGGGTCAGATGCCCCATGTACCCCATGCGTGTCTTGGTTTTTTCTTGCGATTCGTCGCTGGCGAGCTGACCCTGGATGATGGCAGTCGTAATATCGGCCGCTTCGAACAGGGAGACGGCAAGCGTGGGGTTGTAGCCGCGGTCCATCGGGCCGTTGAAGACTTGCTGGACGATATCGTAGACGACGTTGTGGAGAAAGTTGTTCCACGGGTATTTGAAGAAGAATGACTGCCCCCGTTAGCTCTAGTTCATTGCTGGGCACATCCGTCGTGTCGCGGAAGCTCGAGTACTCACAAGAATGGTTGGTACCACGTGGTACTCGACAAACTGCATCTTTAGGAAATCCCCAACCACCGGGGTTGACGCCTCGGCGCCCTCGCCACGCGGCTCCAAGGGTCGTATGATGATGGACTCGGCGCCGGGCTCAATGTCGGTATCGCTAGCGGGCGGGGCTGGTGGAGCTGGCGCTGGGGGAATCGCCAGTGTGATGAGGCCATCATCTTCCTTTTGGTCCTTCGGCGCGGGAATGGGAGGTTTCTCGGCCGATGTGGGAGGAGGCTCTGGTGCTTCAGGGGTGGGCGGTGCTTCAACCTCGGCCTCTACTTTTTTGTCTTCCCCAGAAACTTGCGCGTCGTCGGCGTCATCCGCGTTTGCGTTACTCAATTTCTCCAGAATATTCTCGGGCGCATCCTTGGGTTCTGCCCTGGGCTCCGATTCCTTAAACTCCGAGCCCTTGGAATCCGAGATCTTTGAGCCTGCCTCCGAAGTTGTGGGCGTGTAAACGACTGATGAATCGGAATCATCCGGGCCCTCCTTGTCATCCTTCTCCTCCTTCGGCTCAAGCTTTTCCTTTGGCGACTTTGGCGACATCGGCGCCTCGGGCATCGGCACATCGGTCGTAACGATAGGCGGCGCAGCTTTGGCCTTTCTCGGAGAAAGTGGTGCAACCATCATTTCCGGTTCGTCAAATCGATGTTCATCCTCGTCCTTCACATTCAGCCTCGGCGAACTAAGGGGTTCGTCCACAAAGTCATCATCGTCCTTGTCAAGGAACGACGGGGTCGGTATTTCTTCTTCGGCCTTGACAAATTCGTGCGAGGTGTCCTCATTCATCTCCTTGCTGGGCTCCACCGCTTCGAAGCCATCTTCCTCGGCCACATTCATGACCTCCAGCCGGCGGCCGTCTCGTTCTTCCGGGTTGGCGAGTCGCATCGTCAGGTCGCCGGGCGGCATCGAGTCCTCCTCGACTCTTTGGGGTACGAGCCTCCCTTCGGCCCTCAGCCGATTCCGTTCAGAGTCCCGAGCAGCAATGAGCTCCTCGGATCCGACCTCGTTCAACAGGCCCATGTTGCTGCAGTGGAGAAGCTCCGCCATGAGCTCGCACGTCTTGAAGCGGTCAAATCCCAAGGGTTCTAGCTTTTCACCAAAAGTAGAGTTCAGACTCTTCTTCTGAGCAGGCGCGTTCATGATCAGGTCCATGAACTTGGGCACGTTTTCGGCAAACAGACGTAGGAGCGTTCCGAGGTAAATAGGATCTCGACTCGAGGGAGCAGACCCGGTTTCGGAGCCAACGTCGGGGTCGTAATCGGAATTGTTTTTGCGAATAACTTCGATGACGATGCCGACGCCTACCGTCAGGGGGTTTCCGCCACATAGCATGTACCCAACCAGATCCTCGACGCATGGTCTTGAGACCAGCTGGCGCGTGAGCTCGTTGGGGCCGATGCACTGCTGCTCGTTCTGGGAGGCATTTGCCGAGATTGTGATGATGGCCTTGATGAAGTCGCCGGCCGCCGTCTGCACCACCCATTTGCGAGTAGGAGATAGGCAAGCGAGTAGAGTAGGCATGACGTCTTTGGAGTACAGCCACTCCACAATTCCAGAACCGCCTTCAGTCCGATCGAGGGCTATTATCTTTAGGAGGAGGTCCATGATCATGGGACACTCGACGTGCTCCAGCAAGTCCGGCACCGCATCCGGCAGGCTCTTCAGCAGATCAATCATTTCCTCCGTCTTCTTATCAAAGAGGGCCTCGTTGACTTTGGTGAAGTAGCTCGCCTGGAGCGGGTCGAGGGGCGACGACCGCTTGAGAAACTGCCAGAAGTCACGGATGAGTTGCTTGTTCTCCATCAGAGCCTCATAGATGGACCACGTGTCCGACGCCAGCACCTCGGCAGCCACATATGCATATCGATTCCGCTTTTTCTCCGCTTCGTCCTCGTCGCTCTCGCTCGTAGCTTTCGAAGAAGCGCGGGGACGCGAAAAGGGCAGCAGCCGGCTCTTTCCCTTTTCATCGTCGGACGGGGCATCGTCGGGCGACCCCACGGGCTCGAGCTTGGGGGCGACTACATATTCGAGGAGTTTTGCCAGGACATTGTCTTCGCGTAGGTACTCGATGAGCTTGGCGTTGTGCTGCTTGATTTCTTGTATGAGGTCGCTCTCGTCCAGGAGGTCCTCTACCGTAAATTCGGTCTTCTCGAGGATGGTGTCGATGGTGGATATGTTGGCATAGCCGCCAAACCTCCAGAACATTTTGACGCCAATTCAGGCCTTGTCGCGGCTCGCGAGGAGCTGGACAGGCACTGAGATGATGGAGGCAATCGATCTGGATGCAAGGTGAGGAGATGTCGCGGAAAACCGCATGCGACGGGTAGGCTGACGTGACGAGGCGACTTGGAGGCGGTCAAAATTGTCGGTGGACGCGGCGCTTGAGTCGAGCACTGGGCAAAATAAAAACGAGCTAAGGGAGCGGCAAAGAATCGAAATTGTCTAGAGGAATAACTCGTGATCGACACGCGGTCGGCGCTGGTTTTGTGTCAGTTGACGAAAAAGCAAGAAGGCTCGAACAGGAGGATGAAAAGTCGAAAATCACAGGTCGCGGTCGGGCTGCAATCAACGTGAGATGCAGGGGTGGCAGCCGAGCTGGAGTAGCACTGCGAGTGCCTTCGTCCTCGCTGTTGGTGGGCTCATGGGTGCAGATACTAGGGAATGGTTTTTTTTTTTTTTTTTAGCGCTTCCGGGACTCTCTGACAAGTAAAATGTCCCACGCGATGAACAAAATTGTCAAACCGAGGGATTCGGACTCCAGCCTAGTAATTCACATATTCCAAGTAGATTTCTGGGTTTGAAGCCTGAACCTTTCCGAGGCAGATTCATGAGAGGTGTCAGGATGACATATTGTCTGGCAGATCAGGGCAATGGCGCTGTATTGCTGCGGTAACTTCACCGCCCTCAAGCACCATGTTCAACAAGCTGCGGTCCCTGAGGCCAGGCGCCAGGGTCGCACCCGAACAAGTCCTCCCCGCAACAGGCAACAGGCAGGTTCTGCAATCCGCTGTCACTATCCTTCTGCCAGAAATCGGATGCGATTTTGTCCCAGGAACGTCGTCAGAGAGAGTTTTTATTGGCGTTTGGGCCTTCATCATGGGAAACAGAGTTGTCCTGATTGACAACTACCTCGTAGGGTTTAGAAGATGGGTATACCATCTGGATCGAGGAAATCAAAGCTGGTGCAGGAAACAATCACTATTCAATTTGATCACAGCTTTACGCATATCAATAAGAGGCTTCTAAGCTTCCTTGTCTCCAGAGCAAACCTGGTTCGGCTTTCTGCGTAACAGGATGACCTTGGGCAGTCCGGAAATCGGCCCCAAAGCTGCCTAAGTTTGAATTGAGATGCGAATTTCAAGTACCTAGTACAAGGCCGACAACCCCTATCCGAGCCGTTGGCGCCTGTTGCAGATCTTTACCCGCCGCCAGGCCGAAATTTACCGTCTCGTGACTCACCAATTGACTTGATGAGATCGCCTGCAAATTTGGTCCGAGGTACACAGTACCAGTTAGTAAAATCCCCTCGCGTTCTGGCCCAAGCTTCCTCTGTTTCCGCGTTTCCTCCCGAGTTCCGCCTTATAATCCCCTAGTCAAATTGCTCGAATCCAAAATGCCGCTCAAATGCTTCAGGAATCTTCACCAGCTTCCGGCCTTGCTTTCATTCGCGTTGAACTGTTCGAGCAATGTAGCAGTTGCTCCAGCTAAATGTCATCCGGAGACTGTAGTAGCACAGAGAAAACACCGTTTGACAGAAGCTACCTTCGAACACATGCCTCCGTTTCAACGGCTTCGGAGATCCCCTTCGGAGGCGGGGAACCTGATCTACACGATCAATCTTGGTTGCCACCGTGGCCGTTCTCGGGAGGGCGTAATGAGTAGCAGAATGCAGATTGGCGACTGGAAAACCGCCGTGCAGTTGGCGTGCAGCCCCGCCAAAAAAGGATAAGGAATCAATGCCGCCAGTGCAGCAATCCCGGCTTGCCACGTTTTCCTCCGCAAGTCAACTGCAGGCAGTTTCCTCGGCACAATTGCCGCGGTGCGCTGATCTGTTTGTTGGAAGGGCTTCGGAGAAGCGGCAGCGACTTCGGTTGGCGTGCTTCTCGCTGACAGGTCAGACCACAAGTGACAGGTTATCCGGGTAGGTTCCACAATCAATAGAGGTTGAGACAAGTGGGCGGCGGGCCGCTTTGGAACATTTTTTAAACATTTCGATGCATTTCGGATTGAATATGACTGGGTGGCTATCGACTTGGCACAGAATCTATCCACTGCTCATCAAACCAACGAAAAGTGTCTGTCTTTAGGGCTAGGGTTAAGCTAGTACCCTGCATTTTGCTGGCTTTGGCGGCCGGATCTTTCGATGCTTGACGTATGAAGCCAGTGCGCCATCTAGTTGTTTTCCAACACCGGAAAACCGGGACCCAATGCGGGCTCTGCACTGAGGGAAACTTCTCCCAACACTAGCGACTTTCCTGGTCTTGATTGGTGTGAAACATTGTCAAATTGAGGCACGAGCTGAGAAAGGAAAGGAATCTAATCATGATTTAAGGAAAACTGCCCCATATGTACACACAACCCGAAAGTACGTCCACGCCAACTAACCCTTCCTATCCAACCAGTTAGTCCTGACACTCGCCGTCTATTTACAAGTTACATGCAAACGTAAATATGTACATATGAAACTCGTCTCCCCCCTTGAGCCACTCCAGCTTCTAGTAAGTTGCCGGGGCACCATTGTAAGCAAGCTTGTTCGGGCTGCCCGTGCCGGCGCTCTTGACAACATCCCCGGTAGCAAGCTCAATAAGACGGCTCGTCACCTCGGCGGGGGTCTTGAGGCCTTCATAAGCCCGGAGGTAGATGGAAAGACCAGCAACATGGGGGCACGCCATTGAGGTACCCGAGATGGTGTTTGTGGCGGTCGTCGAACCGATCCAAGTGCTCAGCACATCAACGCCAGGCGCAAAAATGTCGACGCCAGTACCGTAGTTGGAGAAGCCGGGCTTCGTGTTGGTCTTGTCGACAGCGCCGACAGTAACGGCCGACGGGGCCGAGGCGGGAGAATAGTACTGTACGTCGTCGTACGAGTTTCCGGCTGCGACTACGGTTAAGACGCCGAGACCAAAGGCCGACTCAACAGCCAGGTTGAAGGCGTCAGACTTGGGGCCGCCGAGGGACATGGAGATGACGGAGCTTTCGGCGCGGTCAGGCGTGCCGGTGATGTTGGCGACGGCCCACTCGTAGCCGTCGAGGACGATTTCCGTGGTGGACTGGCATCTATCAGCGTCTTGGCTTCTTGGCCGGGAAGGGTTATCGCCTGGAGGGGACTTTTGTCGGGGGGGGGGGCTTGTAGGTGCTTACCGATCCGGTGTCAAAGACCTTGACCGACATGACATTCGCTTTCTTGGACACGCCGTAGTCCCTAGACGCGATAGTGCCGGCGCAGTGCGTGCCGTGGCCGTGGCGGTCCTCAAATGGGACGCCGGGGTAGGCGTTGTACCCAAGATAGCCACGGCCCTCGAGGGACTCGTGCTGCGTGTAGAGGCCCGTGTCGATGACGTAGGCCCACATCCCCTCACCGGCCGAGGAGTCGTAGATGTACTTGGTCCAGCTGGGGTCGCGGTGCGAGATGCTGCCGAGGCCCCAGGGGGTGTTGTCCTGGGTCTTCCAGTCATAGAGCTCCCAGATCATGACGGGCTCGACCGAGAGCACCTTTTAAACCCGTCAGTCATTTGCGCTTCAAGGTCTTCTGGGGGGGGGTGTTCTAGCTCTAGACGACAACTTACATCATCATTGCCCTTAATCTCCTGGACGGTGGCGGCATCAAACTCCCCCGAGTAGCCCTTGAAGCTATTGGTCCAGACTTTGTCCACACCGCCCGTGACGCCGTTCCGACCGCGGCGCGAGAGGCTGCGGGAATGCACGTCGCGTGCCCAGTTGACGTGCGACTCCAGCTGGGTCGTGTCGGTGCCCGACTTGAGCGTGACGATGAACTTGTTGGGAATGGTCTTCATGGCAGGGGCCGCAGCCGCGACGCCGAAGAGGAGAGCGAGAGCCTTGAGAGAGACCATTTTGACGACGGACAAGAGGCTTCAAAGTTGGATAACAGGGTGATGAGTTCACGGTGATGACCTCTAGGGACTTGATTACGGAGAGAGCGTGGACATGGTCCATCTTTATATTCTGTTCTCGTGGTGATGGTAGCACTGGCGGTAACATACTCCCATAGGAATACCATTGTGCGTGCGCGAGCATTTCGTAGAGCTCGTGCATTGGTCTTGCATTCCCCAGAGCTTCTCATCGTGGTTGCTAAGCAATGCCGACCCCAAGCTTCCTCTTCCGGCGGGGTCCATGATCCCCTATCAAGTCTGCTGATGGGACCTGTCAGGTAAAGGGGAGCACCGCTGGCAAGAAACAGAAGGTGGGGGTTAGCTTTCTCGTCTGCCCGACTCCTCCATCGAAGACTGAAATCCAACGAGACCGAGATAGCGCCAACGGTAAGGCTGGCGCTCGCGGCTGACGGCGCACACGACGCTGCACACGAGCTCCGAGCATTCGGAAAGTGACATTCGCAGTCGCGACGGTGGGGGGATGGGAATGTCAAAGCGGGCAGCCTTAGCCGTGCAGAGAATCAGGCAGCGGTGAGGAAGATTTGGAGATAACAGTCAGAAGTGTGTGGCGGCACAAACCCGGAAGGAGCAAGTCGATTTGGAGGGCGGCACGAGTGCAGCCTTGCAGCCTCCAAAGACCCTGGTTGTGTCTGCATGCTCGGTAGTGCGTGGACAAATCTCGATGGAGTTTTGGTGTCTGTTTTGCGGGCTGCGGGGTGGAAGTTAATCTATTTCGCGCGTCGGACTTTGTGCTTGTGGGGAGGCTTCGACAGCACTTGCTCACTCCGGGTGAATATAATTAGCAGCCCACCACTCCAGCCCAACCAGACACGCAAGTGACCTCGCCAATCTGACAGACCTGTAAAGGCAGAAAAAGTCTACCCGCATTCATCTGCAAGGCGTGGTTGTCTAGTGAAGATTACTGTAAGGGTAACTGCCGCCCATGCTTTTGGTTCTTGGTGACGTGACCTTCCTTATTGCTTCCATGACGCGACTAATGACCCGGATGAAATGCCAATTTATCGACGGGCCATTTTGCTTCGGTGCAGCGCCATGGTCATTGTGGTCGCCCTGTTCCGAACCGGTGGAAGCGAGCTTGTTAATTTACCAGGCAGACTCGCCCGGAGATTTGTTGTTAAACAGGCTATCCGAGCCGGCCGGAGATGGGACGACGTCAGCGAGCTTGACCGAGAGCTAGGCGAGATGAACCTGCAGGCCGCAAGTATTGTATACAGATGCAATCTTGTAAAGTAGCTAAGACAAACTGGTCCCGAATTGGGAGTGGCCGTAGATCGTGAAGCTCAGTTTTGGGGCTCTTCCGTACTTCAGAGTTATCGCTGAGCTTCCCCGGGAGTTGCGTCGGACCCTAGCATGCCCGGTGGAAACGGTAGCAACCAGCATGCCAGCACATCGCAAAGCTGAGCTCCGTGAATAGTAGGTAGCGGAGATGGCGTCATGGCATGGGCTACCAGGACAGACTTGTCATCCAGCCGAGGTGTGGTCGACCCGGAAGGATGAGACCTTCCGCATTTTTTCGACAGATACCACCGCGTGCCGCCGAGGGTCCGTAATTTCCGTGCAATTTACGGCATGGGAGAGAGGTTTGAGTGCCGGTCGTCGGCCGAGTCGGCAGAAATCTTGGCATTCGAGCCACAAATACGATATGGCGCATCATGGGCTGGCCGGTTGTATTCTTGATACCCGGCATGGAAACAAGAAGGCATAGACATACGAAAGAAATGCAGCAATGCTCCTGGGAAGGTTTGGGTCTCACGCAATGAGGGAAAGAATCGGTGAACCCAAGCTGTCAGTCTCAAAAAGAAGGGGAAATTGAAGGACAAGTGCGAGGAGTCTGAGCGTCGACGATTTCGTTGCTTGCGGCAGACTTCTTGGGCAAGCGGCAAGGCTGGCCAACGTTCGGCGTCAGTTCGGCGCGGAACTGTGGCGCGGCATCTACGCCATAGTGTCGCTGATTCAGCGAGCACCAGAATCGAACACGGAGAATGGGTTCCATCTGAGGAAAGTCGCTGCCTTCGATCCCGTCTGAAATAGCTATGGAAGGCGCAGGAAAATTACAGTTGACCCACCCAGTAACGTGACAGCTACTAGGCCCCAAGAGGGAAGTGTCTAACCCTTCGCTCTTCGGAAGATTGGCCATCAAGATGAGCACATATAGAAATTTCCAGGTTAGTAACGGAATCAACTTGGTGCTCGAAGGAGCAGAAGCAAGAATCGAGTTAAAGCAAAGGGATTGAGGAAGGGAAAGGAAAAGAGGAGGAATGAGTAGCGAACTACCTAGCTAGCCTGTTAGTAAAGGAATAGGAGAAATCGCCGAGACATGCGGAGAGGCAACCACGTGACCTTGATGGTAAAGTCTATATTGAATGCTTCCCGGGGATCCAGCTACGGAATGCGGTCTAAAGTACGCTCAATCGTCAGCAGAGCCTTTTCAAACTCGGGCCGCACCAGCCTCGCCACTTCAGGAGGGTTGCAGTAGCCATTCCACCACTCAAACCAGTCCGCAACCTCGTCCAGGTCCGCCTCCAGGCCTAGCTCCATCCATTCCACCAGTTTCTGATGCCACATCGGAAAGACATGCTCGATCAAGGTTTCTGCCAGGTATTTGGCGGGCAAAAGCTTGCTCCACTTCAAGACGCCGTCCAAAATCGGCATGTACGGCTCTTGGTCGCTCGGATCGACTCTAAAATTGCGCCGCAAGTATCGTCCCATGCTCGGGATGATGCTATTCATGACGAGCGGCAGCCACTGATTCCCTAAAATGTCCTTCCACTGTCGCAGCCCTGGAACGGTCCCCCGTTCGAATTCCCACACATCGATCAACTGCCTAAACTTGCGGCGTACATCCGCGACCAACCCAGCGCCGCGAGGGTCGAGATGATGGTCTGCGAGATAAGGGAGCCACGGGAACAGCCACACGTGCGGCAGCTGATGGCTCTGACGCTTGACCCTCGGATTCCATTCCTTCATTGCCGTGTCGAGCTTGCGGGCTACATTCTCCATCAGCTCAGACTGGACGAAAGCGGGGACGAGGCTCTCCCATGCTTCGAATACCGCCATTGCCGGGCTGGGGTCGTACGCGTCCCATTCGCGTACCGCTCGAAGCATTCGGGGCAGCCAACGCTTGTACATCAGGCTCTCGTACGGCGTAGATGTCCGATGATGCTGGCGATAGATGGCGTCCCCGTTGAACAAATCCTCCGCCGATTTGTCCTTTTCGGCGTGGGTTGGCATGAGGTGCGGCTTCAAGATTTTCAGATCCGCAACGAAACGGGACGGCTCTTTGAGCGGATCCCAGTCGGCCCGCAAAAACGGCTCGACCGCGGCGACGATTATGCTGGCGAAGAGTTCCGAATCTATGACCAGCTCAGCCGCCCCTTGAAGGCGGTCCACCACGCTTTCCCACGTCGTTTGGTTGCCCTCATTCAGCGGCTTGACGATATCGGCAAACCTCTGCAACCTTTCGTAGTCTGTACTTAGAGCTGCAAGCCCATTCTGGCACTCTTCTAGCTGCCTGTCGACGTCCACTTTTCGTCCTTGAAGGTTCTGCCATTCGTCTGAAAAGTGTGATAGGTCGAGGTGGGCTCGCCGTAGAGTCTTCCTAGTCTCCAAGGTTTCGGCGGATTCTTGTGCTGTCGTGGGAGTATTAAGGCCGGAGGGTGTCATCAGCAGCTTGCTTGCAGGTCCCGTCATGTCGAGAATAGGGGCAAAAGCGTCAGGGATGTGGAGGCCAGGTGCGGTGCGCTTGAGCTCTTCCGCCGTGACATATTTGGTCTTTTGTCGACGCGGCGTGCTGCGTGGTGTGCTAGCGTTGCTGTCTGCAATACCCACCGCCGAACGCCGCTTCCTTTCCTTTCGTTTGCGCTCTTTCTCTTCGTCCGAGTCGGATTTGACAATTTCACCCCTCAGCTTCGCCTGGCGTTTCTCCTCCTGCCGCTCCGCCGCGCTTTTTTCCTTAACAGCGCCCAGACCAACGCCTTGTGGTCGTAGATTCGCTTCGATGACGATATTCCGACCTTGGCGCTCCTTTCCTAGTCCCTGTCCTTCGACATAGCCCATTTTTGCCATCATTCGGTGCGCAAATGAGTGAGGGTTTGGCTTTGCCTTGCCCGGCTTCCCGGAGCTGAAGGCACTCGGTCCGACGACTTTGGAGCCTGGCGGTATGTCTTGCCGAACATCCTGGCGCAGAACCGGTTCGAAGCTCGACGACGGCACGAATCCCCGTCCTAGGGGGGCATTTCCGTCGAATTTCGGTTTTCCGAACGATGGCCGTCCTGGAGACTTGGCTTCCCTCGACTGCTTTGGAGCGCCGCTTTTGAAGCTCTGCGGCTGGAATCCTATGCCGCCAAACCCTAGGCCGAATCCGGCCCTGTCAGTTGACTCTTCATCATCCTCGTCCTCTCCGTTAACATCCTCCTCGTCAACTTCCTCTCCGCCAACGCCCTCTCCATCAACGTCCATGACGTCTTCGTCGTCTTTGTCGACGCCGTCATTTTCGTCGGCATGCAGAGATGTTGTGCCTATCGGAAGGAAGCCGAGACCGCCCTGGCTGAACAAGCTCTTCTTCTTCCAGCTTCTCCCCGGACCGTCATCTTCGCTGTCCGAGGCGAAGACACCGAGAGCCGCGCGCTCTTTGGCTGTGGCTGCGTCCATTCGCCTGCGCTTTCGAGGTCTGTCTTCAGTGTCATAATCCCCGGTCGGGTTCGTGGAACGAGGATCGTGCTCATCGTCGGAGTCGGAGTCTGACGAGTAGCTCGCGCGCAGCGAGGCATTTTTGAGGTGCGGGTGCACGGAGTTGAGCTGACGCGTGTCCATAATGGATTATGGCCGCGTCGATCGCTGTGTGAAAGACATGGGCGAGGAATTGTAGACGCTGCGGATATCGGCTAGTCTGCTACCGTGACTGATTTTTTTGCTGCAGGCTGTTGACGCCTAGAGACTTTTTTGCGGGTCCTTGAAAATGCTTACATAACCAAAACTATCTTCACGTGATCTGGATAAGAAGGAGGCTGATTTTTGCAACCTTTACCTGAACTCTTTGGATACTGAGGAGGAAAAGGACGAGTTACAGAAGGAAATAGGAATATACTCACCATGATGATGCATGACACACTAGGCAGGCAGGCGAAAAAATTTCGGATTGTTCCAAGGAAAACCTTCAGAATCTATTTTTAACGGCTAGTACTCTTGGGAGGAGCAGGATCCTTAGGGTAAGGGTGCGGGTTCCTCACAACATGGACGTCGCCGTAAGGGTGGACATTTTGACGAGTTTAAGCTGTTGAAGCTCTGAGGCTGTAAAGAGATGCTGATTGTTTTAGATTCTTGTGCCTCAGCCAGAGAAGTAAATCTATCTACACATGAACAAAAATGATTTACAAGTTTTGCGACTGCTGCTAAGGCAAAGTTCTCCCAGTTCCTCAGGCGTTAAATCTATCAATGCACTAGAGAGATTTTTTTTTGGGTTGTCTTTTGTTTGCGTACTGCTACGGATGAAACAGCAAATCAAAAGGTAGGTGCGAACCGAGCTTGTTCTACCTGCTGCTGATGATGCTGATTCGCCACCATCTCTCTCAGCTTAAAACTCCTTAGCACGTTTGTCGAGGCCCGGGGACGATGGCTCGCCTGGTGCGAGGCGACGCTGCCTGCACGGCTCCGAGCATCTTCAGTGACGGACGGTGGTGACATCAGGCCACCCGCCGGGGCGCGCGACCTCAGATTCAGCTTGCCGACCATGGACTGAATGGCGCTCGAGGCATCCAGCGGGGGCGTGGTTGCAGGCGACGGGGGATATTGGGCGACCCCTCGAATAGCGCCGTACACGCCGGATAAGCTTCCATCCGATCCACCAGTATTCCGTCGATTGAGGCCAGTCCGCGGACCGATGAGCTCCTCCATCGTACTCGGCGGACCACGCGCGCTGGGCATGCCGCTGATGTTCAGCGCATTTGCGGACAGCAGGCCAGACCGGGACGGAGACCTGCTGGAGGCCCGGCTGGAAGGAGGTGATGGGATGCCGGGTATTCGCGGCGCCATGACTGTTTGATTGGCAATCTTGTCGAAATTGAGAGGGAGAGGCGGCATCTTGCTTAGTCGACGCATAGCTTTGATGTTCTTGTCGATAAAGACCGACATCCGGTTCAAGGCAACCGAGTTCTCGTGAGATTCCATGGCCGAGTTGCCATTTACGGGCTTTTGGGCCCGCAGGCGATGACGGTCATTGAGAGCCAGGCGTTCTCCGGAGCCGGCCTGGCGCGGCGCCTCCTGGATGGTTTGTTGAATCTGGGACAAGACGCTATTGAACTCGACCGTCTGTTGCGATCCTTTCGCTCCCTTGTACTGGGGCGATCCGCCGATGACGGTGTTTCCGCTCAGAATGAACAACGACCCATCGCGGATGCGACGGCGGACAAGGTTCCATCGTGTTCGCGCCGGGTTGCGCTCAATCTCGGGCTGGTAGATGGAGTGCTGGGCCAGCTTGGAGTAGAAGACGTCGAGCCGCTTGGCCATGCGCTCCAATATCTGCACCAAGAACGAGCAGAGCGCCTGGGTACGTTGCTGGTCGGAGGAAGTCTCGAGGTTCATGATGGTGTCGAAGGCGTCCATGCCGTGGCACGCCTCCTCCCGAATGTCCTCAAGCAACTCAATGTCGAGCTGCACCGACTTGTTGGCGTATGCCATGATACCCCTTTCTTGGAAGCGGGCCGCCTCGCTGTTGCAGATGAATTGACCGACCAGCGAAATCTCCTTGGATGTCGCAACCGCCTCGGGAGACGTCTTTGCACGGGCGATGATACCAAGAATATCCGGAAGTTTGGCGTCGCCGCCCATCGAGGCCGAGTTTGCCAATGCAAAGGACAGCTTCAAGACGAGCTCCTGAAACTTGGGGCCGAAAAGCGCCGAAAAGCCCGACTGGAGCAGACGCGATTGGTACTGATAAAAAATGCGGACGCCGCCCATGTTAATGAGGCTGCCCTGGAACCAGAGCTTGGATGAGCCGAGAATGTCGTCCATTTCGAACTGCTGGCTGACCAAAGTCTCGACCGTCGTCCGCAGATAGTCGGACCACATGTCGTATAGAGAAACTAGCTCCTCGCAGCCGTGGTACTCGGGCTTGGGAGTGAGATGGCCGACAAAGTATTTTGTCAAGAGGGAAGCAACTTCGGGGTTGTTGGTGTGGGCAAGACGGTCGAACGACGCGGTGCAGTCGACGCCGGCATTCGACTTGATGATCAGAGTGCCGCCGGGGTGCATGGGACAGAAATCCGTCACGTCGTAGACGCTGCCGTGCACGCCGAGCCATATACGGCTTCCGGGGCGGTGACCAGTGTGGAGAGCCAGCTGAGAAAGAGGGATTGTCGGCAAATTGCAGGGGAGAGGCTTTGGCGTCATGAAGACGTCGAGCATGATGCGGCGCTCGGCAAAGGCTGTGTTGATGAGGAGGTCGGTCGACTCCATGGTGGCGGTGCGATGGTTATAGATGGCTTTTCGGATGCCCGACATGACGGAATCGAACACGGCGACGGATCCGCAGATGTATAGGTAGCCGCCTAGGCCGCCCTGCTTCTTGGACATGACGAGATCGCAAACAGTCGAGCCCTGCTCGGCAATGAGGCTATCAATGTACCGCGGCTCCATCTTCTTCTCCATCAAGTCCTTCATCATGGGGTCGTATACAAGCCCACGAGAATCGCGAGAGAAGGCAAGGTGCACCTCCATATAGCCGGCGCTGACGTACTGTCGGAGCTCGTCTTCGTAGCAAAACTTGTCTCGGCTCTGGACGCCAAGGTACAGAATATTTCGGCCAACCGTCTGGCCAATGCGGGCCTGCCAGAAGGACCGGAAAGGGGCAATGCCGCTACCTCCGGCAAAATAAGCACAGGGTGCCGCGCCGTCGATCGGAAGTTGGAATGCCACGGGCCGGGAAACGCCGACGAGAATCTCGTCCTGGCTGGACGCGAAGTTTTCAGGCGAGTCAACGGGCGGGTTGAGGAAGCCACTGCTTACGCCAGACCGGGCGATGGACTCCCTGCCGGCAAAGGTCGAGCAGAGCTTGTACTCGGCGCGCGAGATGGTTAGGTCGACGCTCGACGGGAGCATCTCGTCGGGGTAGCTGGAGATGGAGTACGTGCGTGGAACCTCGACAGGAATGAGATCGCTGAGCCAGTACAGGTCACTCATCAGGTTGAAAGCCCGGTCCCAGATGCTGGGCGGTGTGTCAAGGACAGCTGCCTGCAAAAGATCACCCAGGGAGGCTCGGACCGGCCACTCGGTGGTTGCAAGAACTTGCAGCACCGTGTTGGACGACGCCCGGAGCATGGCGTGAACCTTGAGGGCCAATTCCTTGGTAATGGGGGCGAGATGACCGCGTCGGAGAATGTCCGAAATAGTCAGCCGTCTCTGCTGCATTGCGGGTTTCGGGGTCATTCCTCCCAAGTACCGGAAGGGGTTGTCGATGGAATCGAGGTGCTCGGCGAAGCGGCCCCATTTTCGATCCAAGGACACGAATGTGTCGAGCATCTGATCAAGCCCCAGAGCGGCCGCCACCTTGGCGCACTCCTCCCAGCTGTTGAGGGGCATGACGGCCAATCGATCGCCCGGCTGGAAAGTGATGCCCGTGTCCCGCAGATCGAGAGTGACCATGGCCAGCGACCGCTTGGGGTCAGAATCTACAAAGGTCCGGTCAATGATTCGCGACTTGTACCGGCACTCCTCGAACGAACCGCGCATCTCGTTGGGATCGACCAGGTTGGTACCGCGGTACGGCTCGAGACGCTCCTTCATGGCTTCGGAAAACTGGCGGTGAACTTCTTCCCAAGGCCGGCCGGCATCGTCAGACGCTCCCGAGGCGCCGTTCGTCTCGGTCCGGCCAGTCTTGGACGCCACCTCCAAAATGCCAAAGACTTTGTAGCGGTGTGCCCCCATGAAGCCCCGCTCTCCCGTGTAGGCCTCGATGATACCGTCCAGCACGCCCACCAGCCTCGGGTCTCCGGACTGGGCCACGAATTCTGGAATGCGGTAGTGGTACTCGATAGCCGCGATAAAGGCGCGGAGGTTGGACGGGAGCCATGCGCGGAGGTGGAGGCCTTCGTTGCCGAGGAAGGAGTCGTACTTTTTCCGTCCCAGGAAGGCATCCATCAACAAGTAGGGTGGAAACTGTAGGCCTGACGCTGCCGGGCATCTCTTCGAAAGGGGGGAAGAAAACTTGCCCCACCGCGTCCATTCGGTCGCGGAAACAAAGTTGTCGCCCGAGTTGGGATTCGTAGAAATCGAGTGAAAGGCGTTGGGCATGCGCTCGAGGATCTCCTTGAGGCGGATCATTTCTGCGACGAGTCCTTCAATGTTTCGGTTCATGACATGCTCTTGACAAGCCGCCATGGCATCGGGTCCGTGTTGGAATGACGCCGCGGTATCGGCACACCCTTTGAGGAAAGCAATCTCGGTTCGCTCGCCAAACATGGGCCACCGGAGGTCGGTGTTGTCGAAGCGGCCGACATATGGAACGGTGGATGTGGGGTCTCGCACTTTAATGTTATACGAGGCCTGGTCGAAGAAGGTGAGATGAGGAATGGCGCGTCCCATCCGACGAGACACCTGCCAGTAGGGAAGAGCGATGGTTTTGGGGATGCCTATCAGCTCGGGGCCGAGATCGTCGCCCATCTCGACGTTTGGCCGGGTCGACACCGACTTAACGCTCACACCGTCGTAGCCGTCGTTCTTGTCTTCGTATCGGTAGATCGAGCACAGCATGCCGAGGGCCACGATGGCAGCCCACAGGGCCTGATCGGGGATGACGTCCTCGGTTCCTTCGACGAGTGGCAGAGCTGCCACCGATTCGCGGACTCGTCCTCGGGAAACACAACCCGGCATCCGCTCGCAGAGGTCAGACCACACACGGCCGGGAGAGTTGGCGAGCGCACCGGCAGCCTCGTTGGCATCGGGCGGGCAGAATCCGTACTCGGCGCTGAGATATCCGTCCTTCCATCCTGTCCCTGGGCCGATCTCTTCGGCCCTGAGCATGACCTGCCGTGCCGGTGCTCCTAATGCTGCTGCTAGGAGGTCCTTGTCGTTTACTGTGAGGTCGTCGACATTCTTGACTTGTTTGATGTGGTCGGCTCCGGGCATATCGGCATACAGCACTTCATTTATCGTCTTCCGTTCCCTACTCGTGTCAATTATGCATCCATTTGCGGGCCTATCGGCGAGAGCGTCCCATACCTTGCGCGAAGGAAGTCGTCGACGTCAACCCCTCTCGGGATCTGTGGCATGTCAGCGAGTGGCCAAATATTGACAGCGTCTGGTGGGTTGAAGCTGGACAACTTACATCAAAAGCCGAGTGAAGGTCTCCAATCTGGGTGTATCCCGAGAACGAACAACCGCGAGGGCCAACCCGACTCCGTGAATTGGACACTCTTGAAGCCGGGCACCTCCCCGTAGCGGAGTGAGAAACTGGACACGACCTCTCAGACATTTTGGAGACTAACGAAGGAACCTGCCTTGTTGATGAAGAAGAACGACACAACAGTGCAAAAGGCCCCCGGGGCAGAGAGAAGTGAACAGCCGTCAAGGCTTGGGACAAAGGAAGAAAAGAGAAGATGGAAAGAAGAGAAAAACAAAGAACCGACAGCCAAGACGGGAGTCAAAATATCGTCAATCCCAGCCAAAGACGGAGAGAGAAGCTGCAGTTGAATATCCGGGAAATGGGACGAGGCCTAATATGTAGACAGGTATAACGGTACTACGCGCACAACCTTATTTCTCGTTAGGGGGGAGCCTCCCGTCGGTGAAGCAGCCGTGTTTCGATGTCATGCCAGCGTTTACTGTCACATTTTTTCCGCCGCAATAGACTAGGCCCTACCGCCCTTGACCGCATTGTGTCTTAACGCAGACGGGATGGACCTGACCATGGTCTGATGGCTTGGCAGTTCAGAACAAACGCTCTTGCTCCCTTCTCCATTTTGACAAGATCTCCGAGCATTGAAGGTGCATCTCGGTACGAATCGTAGACATGGGAGGGGCCGAGCACGTTTGACTACGACTTCCTATTCGCAGGCTAAGAGTATCATTGACGACCCCATGGCGTGTTCGGAGATGTACCCAGGTTGCTCAAGGTCTTTGTGCTTGGAGTTTGGACTTTGTCTAGACTCGCAGCTCGCCTATCATCGTCTGTTCGCCAAGGCTGGACAAGGTGGCAATCCACGCCGGTACTTGCAGGTGTTGTGGCAAGGGCGACGAAAATCTGGAGTAGTGTGCATCGATTGATTTGGACATTCGGAGACGTTGCTGGTGGGGATCTTGGCCACACAGGAGCCAATGGGACAAAAGCCCGACCGGCAATGGCCCTGGTGTCAAACCAATCCCTGTGGGGGGCGTCGTGCCCCGTTGCTGGTGCGGTGCAGTTTCGAGCAACTTGAGACGTTACCTGGGCTGCCAAGAATCTTCTTGTCAGGGGATCAAATTTTCCAGCTTCACATTGTCAGGCACGCAGGGAATAGGGAGAAATTCCAGACATCGGATGATGGACTTTGAGCTGGCAGAGATGCATTGAAGATGCTCCGGTAGGCGCACATCACGAACGATGAAGAGAAGACTTGAGAAAATGATGTTCAAGTTAGATTAGGTACTCGGGCAGTTTTCTATGGTCAGGAATGGTTTTCTGAGTTGATACATGGAGTTGCTCGGCTCCTTAGTTGAAGATTGAAGGGTAAACAACCTACACGATGCAAAGGTCACGGCGTCGTGGTTGGTCGTATCCCACCCCGGGTAGGCGAAATTGAAAGCATCTCGGCTGCACCCTTGAATGGCTAGCGCCATCTGATTAGATTCGATATCCTGGAACCTTTTTCGTTCCGACCTTCCTGTCTTTTGACAGCTCTCAAGCGTGGGCTGACGACTCAAAAGGACACAGGAGGTCCACTCCTGCGCCATGGCGACCTTGAGACAGGACGTGTCAACTTTGTTCGCGAGTTTCCAAGAATAGACAGAAACGTGACTGCACAGCTGCGATGGACATGGAGAAAGGGACGAACCACTTTGACACCTCTGACGAGGATTCTCTGACGGCTTCTGCCATGGAAGGGACCGCCAAGCCTCAAGGTGTTTGGAAGGTGGAAATTGGTACGTAATGAAATCGAGGGTTGAACGTGACCTTTGTCTTGTCACGCCCCAGTCGGGAGATGAGGTGCGGAAGCTTAAACGTTGTCCAAGTCGGTAGCAGAACAAGGCTGGCCAGGTCTTGGAAGTTTCACAGTGAGGCTCCCTTCCCCCACATCCCGTCGAGGTGGTCGCTTTGAGGGCCGCTCCTCGGAAACGGCTTGCATGGACTAGGGTCCAACTATGATGAGTGCAGTCGATGGGTGAGCTCGATGCTCGCTTTGCATATTTTTCAGCGAGGGATCATTCACACTTTCTTAAAAATGCTTCTTAAGATCGTCGATTGGGACGATCACGAACCACGGCCACGACGACACAGATCATTCAATGCCGAACTTCTTCACGAATATGGCCAATCCCAGGCCCTGAGTTCCAGTCTGCTCACTATGAAAAATGAATTTGAACTCCCTGATTAGGTGTAATTGGGGGCTTTTTTTTTTGGGTCATCTGCAGGCTGTTTTCGACTCGAGTTTCAAGAAGTCGGATTTCCAACTCTTGAAAATCCTTTTGTGCTGCTACCTATTCAATCATTGCTGAAAGCATCAACTTTCTGAGGCCAAGGTTCAACGAAACCGGGATTGCACGACTCGTTTAGGGAACCATTTCCCTGGTTGGAGCCGCTATGCTATTCGAAGAATTGCCCGCAGCGGTGACGCCCAGGTCGATCCCGCACACCTGGAACGCGCTAGGCACTTCGAGAACAAGGGTCGAACAGGGGTGGCAGTGATAATTTTAGTGCACTCTGTTCCATGCGCCCAACATCAGAATCTGTGAGCACCGAGACCTCGTCTAACCAACCAACCTAACTTATCGCGGGAACATAGACTCTGATGCTACAAAATCGCCGTGACGTGCAAACAGGGACAGGCCGACGGCCCATTCACGCGCGCACGGAAGATGGAACGCGAATGGAATGGAAGAGAAACGACGACGGTGAAGGGGTCCATGGTTTTCAGCCAATGTTGGCCCCAAAATTAGAGTGGTGAGTTTTTCCACGCGCAAGACTTGTCCGAAATGCGGCGGCTTCTGCATAATGAGACTTGGAATGGGAAATGGGAGATTCACCTTCTCATTCGAGTTCCTTCGGGAGGCTGGTCAACCAACTTATGGCACGAGCCCGAGCATGTGCCCACCGTCGACGCCATTGTTGATCATCACTTCGGTCCCATAAATCTCGTCGCCATCCGTTTGAGTGCTGACGACCCACAGACGATGAAGAAAACTGCTGCCGGAATACTTTAGAAATAGACTAGCGCTAGGCTACAGAGGATTCACGCCCAGCTGCAGGCGTAGATCATGTTTGCTAACTCATGTTGCATCCCGAGCGGCTCGTCCCTCTTTCAGCTTCATATTTTGCTCAACCATTTGCGTCCATTTTCCATATTGGTCAAGACTCAACTAAGGTGTCGAAGAGCGGGCGGTAGAAGCCGCTAAGTATCAGTGCAGACCACCGAGGTTTGTGAACGAGACGGAACGATTGGGTCACAATTACCGTTGGATTGTTCGGCCACGACGATTTTAAGAGACGAGGCAGACGCTTTGCGTCGAGAGCAAACCGATGGACGTGTAGGCATTGCATACACGCCGAGCCCTATTCGATGGGGGTACCGGAAACCTCGTCGCATGGTTTGTGAAGAAACCAGCCAAGAAATACTTCTTCATCGCATGCACAGAACGACCAGACCACACACCATGGCTGAATGGTGCATTTTAAGACCGACCTGGACCTGGCGAACATGGCGCTGTTCGGATGGCAATGTGCATGCAAAGCCTCGAGAATTCGAGATGCAACCGATTGGACACGAACGAAGTGATTTTAAGTAGGTAGGACCTACCCAAATTTATCCGGCCACCTCAGAGAGATGAACGACCAGATATTTTTGGGCTGACCACACAACGCTGTCCCATTGAGTCCAGGGGTGTTCCTTCAGCGAACCAGACTCGGTGGTAGCAGTGGAGGTCGCTGGAACAGCCGAATAGAATTTGGTCAGGTCCTGGATCCGTTGTGGGTGTTTGACTACCACGAATAGAATTCGCCATGCATGCCAATTCTGGCTCTCGGGGACCGGGGCAAAAATCTCCACTGCTTATGAGGGTATGGCCCAATGAAGACGAGACTCATGATGGGCTGCGCCGCACTTTCTTAGAGGACCCAATCGATCATATCGTTACCACGGCCGCGGAGCGAGGCAGCCTTCGCCACAGGACATCACCCCATTATCAAACCAGCCGCCTGGCTGCTTCGCTTGTGGAATTATTCACCTTTTAGAGTCCGTATCGGCGCTGAACATACATTTGGGGCGGCCGCTCTGCCAAAACTTTTGCTTCCTCACACTGTCTATGGGCAAGTCGGGGATCGGATAGCTAGCTAATAAGCAAGATTTCAGCCCTGCCAACATCAAATAGGTTAGCTCAGTGCTGATCGGACGTCAAACTTAGCGCCAGTTGGCGCTTGTCGGACCAGTTGCGCGGCAGTCGGGACGGGAAGTATCAAACTCGATGGCATTCAAATACCATTCCTCTGCGATAGATTCTACAGATTCACCATCGACTCGGCGGATCAGATGCATCGCCATCTTAAAAGACTACGAAGGGCAATGCAACCACGGGATAACTCGTGGCTAATGGCTGCCGTGCAAACAGCAGCCGAGGATATTTATGCGACGCTAATACGGTAAGCATCCAACCCCCAAGCACCCAGATTCGCCTTGGCACTGCAGATTACGACTGGTCCAGGAGCGTCATCTTGCGGGGCGCAATCGACCTGCTCAGCCACAACTCTTTCCAAGGACTTATGGATCACCTATTTTGGACGTCGCCCCAGTTATTTTTTTGCAATGAATGCCTAGCGCGCGCTCATTCCGTGTTGGTGGCATGTTTGGCAAACTGGCGAACAAAGTGCCGTGTTGGTCCAACAGGATTAAGATCTGCCAATGAGCTGGCACTGGTGATGGGTGGATTCCCTTTAAATGTTGGCACGACCCTGCCGTCCTAAAATTGGAATCGAACTGGCTTGACTCTTCCGCCAGCAAACTTGGACTGGAAATACACACATTTGTGATTGATCAAACAACCTAGAAAAGTCTCGACAGCTGCACCATTACCACTCAATTCTCGACACCTTTGTTCCTCCATCGTCTACGCATTTGTCGATTCGCGACAAACCTCTAAAATGGACAAGCCAGGTACGTCCAACTAAGGTTGACTGACAAGGCGCCACAAACGGCGCCTCTGCCGTTCCCGACCTGGCGCATGCACAAAACTCTCCGTCCGAACGCCCACTAACGCCTCTCTGCAGCCCCCGTCCAGCAGCACCCCTCGGCCGAGTACCAAATGCACACAATGTCTCCCCCACCAGGCCAGCCGCCCATGCCCGGCCAACAGCCCATGCCCGGCCAGCAGCCCATGATGCCGCAAGGCACAGGCTACGAGCAACCCCCGACTTACCATCAACAGCCGATGCAGTCGCCTCCAGCGCAAGGCGGCCAACCGACCTACCCCATGCCGGGCCAGCAGGTCGCTCCGCAGAGCCCCGCCGCCGCCGCCGGCGGTCAGGGGTATAACTATCCAGACGGGTCGTACGGGATGCCATTGACCGCGCTGGGATCGACGAGTGCGCCGGTTTTGTGCCCTAATTGTGGGCATCGGGGGATGACGAATGTGGAGTATGAAAGTGGCGGCTTTACACAGTAAGTTCCAACGAAGAGAAGAAAAACGGGAGGGTAGTGAGACGGGGGAGACGTCTGAGGAATGTGGTAGCTAACTTTGACGTGAATAGTCTTGTTGCCCTCGTTGTTTGCTGCTTCGTCTGCCTCGGGTGTTTCGCCTACATGGCCAATTCTTTGAAGGATTGCCATCATCGGTGCTCCAAGTGCAACGTTCCTCTTGCAACATATCACCGCAGCGGTCGCACTGAGTTGCACTTCCGCCCCCAGTAAGCCAGAGAAGCATGATTGGCAGATACTAGGTTAGGAGGGTTGGTAGGAGGTTACAGAGGCAGGATCCACATCTTGGTTGCAATTTGTGATGAGGAGCCAGGGAGTTACGGATACCTACGACTTTATGGTTCGGCTCTACGGGGATTTGATTTCGGGGCTTGGTCCTAACGCAGGTTGTCTTGCAGTATAGAAGGGTAGGGGATGTTGTGCAGAATATGCCCTCTAAATATAATTATGGGAAAGTTTACGATACCTAGGTGCACCTTGTAATAAAGATGCCGTCGAAAGTTTACATGTGTTGTCCCTTTTACTCTCAACTAGCACGAAACATTGCTACACTCAACGACTACTGGTACATGCCTCCCTCACCCGTTGCCTGCCAGGTCCCCCTAATACTCTCCCTTAGCATACAAACTAACTCTCACTCGCCCACCGCAAGCCTCCGTCTCCTTTCCTGGACACTTGAAATCACACTCCCCATCGTCCACTCTCCCCCCGAACGTAGAAGCGTTATTACCGCCTAGATCCAAGCTGTCCCCGCACCAGCACTCACGGCCATACTCGACGCCAGCGAACTGATACAGCAAGCAAGTCGACAGGCAGAGTGCATTGGTCATGTTTTCGCCGTCGTTAAGGACCTGTTTGCGGAGGAGCCGGCCCGATGAGGGCTCGTGGTAGCAGCCCAGGTACGTGAAGTTTGCGTTGCCGGGGAATACGACAGGGGGAGTCGGAGTAGAAGGTGACGGCTTCGACGACGTGGGTAAAATGGAGGCTGAGGTTAGGGTTGACGATTGTAGCGGGTGCGAGACAGGAGAGGTCGAGCTGGTCCCTCCTGTTGATTCGGCAATATCCGAGATTTGGTAGAGCTGAAGTCTGTTTCCGGCCCCGCAAAATTCGGAGGGATCACCGGGACAAGAGAAGGAACAGTCGGCCTGGTTGAGAGACGGGACGCTACCTTCGTGAAGCACGTCACCACACCAACCTTTCGATGGTTAGCAGCTTAGTCCAAGACATTGAAGGGATGTGACGTGGATTTAGTAGTGCTTACACTCTCGGCCGTATTCGACGCCAAAGAATGTGTGCCCTTTGCAAAATTTCGCGCACATCTCCAGCGTCATGTTGTCGTCGGGAAGGAAGCCATCTGCGAGGGCTCTTTGACCAGTGGCTTCTGTGTAGCAGCCCTGGAACTCAAAAGAACCGATCTTAGTTTTGACAGCGGGGCTAGTAGGCACAGGGGGAAGGTGAGAATTTGAAGACCCTGACTGTGATGCTGGGGGAGAGGAAAGTGTCGAAGATGACGAAGCAATCGAGGTTGAAGTAGGTGAGCTGTTGAGCTTGTAGGCGTTTAGTCGACTTGGGCCGCCGCAGTATTCCATCGCGTTATCTATCGGTTGGCATTGACTATCAGTACCCACAGACAACCTGCATCTTGAAATTATGGGCGAGGGACGGTACCCAACATACCGCTACACGTCATCGAACACTCTCTATCAGGAGCCGGAACAGCGCCAGCACCAAAGCCGTTGCCACACCAGCACTGCGAATCAATTAGAGCGGCTCCGAAAGAATGAAACTCGGTGAAACCTACCTCCCCGCCATATTCGAGACCAGCATAGAGGTAGCCGCTCGCTGCGCACGCGTGGATGCAACTCGCCACCGTCCTCATCGCCATCAACTTCTCAAATGGCAAAGCTCTTCCCTGTGTCGCTTCTGTATAGCATCCAATGTGAATGAACCCCTCAACACCTGGATTCACAACCGGACCGGATGGCCCTTGCCAGGCAAGATCGGTAAAGAGCGAAATGTAAGCTCCACCCGCCCCAGCTGCCACGCCGTTCCCGCCACAATACTGGTTGATATCCCCAGCACAGGCGTAGTTGCAATTCCCATCATCAACCTGCAACGTCGGACTAGACGGGCCAGCCCAGCATTCCCGCTGATACTGAGTCCCGCAGTACGGGAGGCTAGCCTCTGAACAAGCGGCAATGCACAGAGCATTCGTGTTGTTGCCATTCCCGTACAGCTGTCCAGCCAGTTGCCGACCGGGATTGTTTTCCTTGAAGCAACCAACATAGCGGTACCTCCCCAGCCCATTCTCCATCAAAGGCGGGGCCTGCTCCGTTACGGCCGTGCAGGAAAACTGGATGGTCTGCTTTCCAAATCCCAAGTCATTCAGATTCATAGTCCAAACGGCGGCCTCGTCATAAGGTTCCGAGTTCCAGGGTGCCTTTGGTACGGAGCAGTAAAGAGTGGCCGTCTCGCTCTCGCCCGGTTCGAGGGTCACTCCCTCGGCCAGATCAACCTGGTTCACGGTGCGGATTATGCCGGAAACGCCAAACGGTGGCTTCGAAACGGTGACGGAAAGTCGGACGCCGCCTTTCGGGGCGGCATTGGTTAGTCGCAGCTTTACGCTTCGGGACGTGTTTTCGGTGACGTTACCAAAGCCAAAGGGGACGCCTTTCTGATAGGGAATCCAGCCGCCGCCAGGAGCCTCGAACTCAAGGAGCGCCGTCGCGGCGGGACCAGCGTTTCCTGTTAGGGTGAGAAATCTTTCCCCGCCGTCGGATATGAATTTGATAAAGGACGAAAAGTTACCACTGCCGGAAGGGTTGAAGTTGAGTGCGATAGGAAGATCAGAGGCTGGAGGCACAGCCGAGGGTATCGGGCCAACAGTGAACGGACCGACTTGAAGTTTGCCTGAAACCCATGGCACGAAAGGGCCCTTGGTGCTCGTGTTGGAAGAAAGAACCCCAGAGATGGTAAGTAGCGAGTTGCCTTTGTTGACGATGAGCATGGTGCTGTCGACTCCTTTGGGGGTTTCGCCCGTCACCACCTGTCCAAAGGCGACGGTAGAGGGGGAAAGCTCTAGAAGCGGATCAAGACTCACGCCACTTCCGCTCGTGCGGATTCGAGCTTCGGTGCTGTAGCCGCTAGCATTGTTGGTCGTCCTAATAATGATGCTTCCGGATATGTGACCGACATTGCTGGGATAAAAGGCGAGGCTGAAGGCGAAAAAATTCCCTTCAGTCAGCGAGAGCGGAAACCTTGGAAGGCCTGACAATTCATAGTCGGCCCCTTCTTGCAGCTCGATACCGTTGACAGTCAAGCCGATAATGGCTGAGCAAACCGCCACTTTCGTACTCGAGTTCCCAACACCAACGTCCCCAAAGTCGCCAACGGTACAATTGACGGGTGGTGCTACAGGAGACCCAAACCCGTAAACCACCCCCTGATTGGTCCCAACATACATAATCCCGTCGCCAAATACGGGTCGCGTAAACTTTGTAATACCGGGAATTTGAAAAGACTTGATCAAGTTGAGCATGCCGTCTTGGGGGACGGCATCAAAGATGCGGATGTTGACGTTTTGGACGTCGACTACCCAAAACAGACCCGTGCCGGGTTGGTTGCCGAGGGAGGTGACGGTGCCGTGGCTGACACCGAGGATATAAGAGTTGGTCATGGGGGATTCGGCGACTTTGGTGAAGGAAGGGATGCCGTTGTCGCAGGAAAATTTGAAGACGTTGGAGGGGTATTGGACCACTGTTCAGTCTTGTCAGTAAACCGAACGTAACCTGCAGACAAAAGAGGGAGAGAAGGCTTACCATTTATGTAGATGTACCCCCCTTCCAGCGGATAGACGCCCGCGCCGGCATAGACGGAATTATCATTTTGATACGTCTGAATCACAGCATCGAGTCTATCGGGGCCGTTCCGATATCCTCCCATGTCATCCAAATTGAGCCAATACGTCTTCCCACTCTTCCCCGTCACGACCCCTATCCTCCTGGCATCCCCGCACGAAAACTCGCCAGGCAAGATTTCTAGCGGACTCGTGCCTAGGTCCTTGTCGGCTCCATCCAACGCCTGCTTATCCCAGGGTATGAAAAAGTCCACAACACTCAAGCTTCCATCTTCGTGGATTGTCATATGAACAGCGGCCTCCTCAAGAGCCGACGGAGGAGAATGTCCCTGGACAGGAATGGCCTTGAGCTGCGACGCGTACCCGTTCCCCGTCGCGAAGAACATGGACCCTGCATCGTCGGACGCTAGTCCCCCGCCCGACATCCATACGCTTGCTCCCTTGATGTCGCTCTCGACTCCCTCACCTTGGGTTGCGAACCGCTCAACTATTTGGCCGGAAAGCTTGTCCCAGCCGATGATCCATCCCGTGAAGTTGTACTGTACGCAGTGGGATCCGAAGCCGGCGTAGATATACTTCCCTGAGTGCAGCAGGGCGGGGCGTTGGAGGTGGATGCCACCGTTGAAGGAGCGGGAGGGGTTATTCCTTGCGGCTATGCCCTCCAGGTCAACGGGAAAGTTGGGCCGCTCAGTGAGGTCATCTACAGAGATGGCGTGGATGAAGTACCTCCCGTTCGGCTTTCCTTGAGGACTAGGCCCGAAATTTTGATTAGCATATGTTTTCGAGACCAGGTACAGCGTATCGGTTTCGGGATCGATGACGCCGGTTCCAATGACACCAACTGTTGGGTTAATGTCGACACAGCCGTCTAGGTCGGTGGCTAAGAACGGAATGTGAAGGTTTCGGGACGCCACGATGGTTCCGGTCTTTGCTTCAAGCTTGTACAGATTGTTTTGGGTTGTGGCAAAGTACACGTATTGGCTCCCATCCGAAGGGGTATAGACTAGAGGTTGGGAAAAGATCTGTTCCTTGGTCCCAAGGTAGTTGCCCGGGAGAGTCGTTTTGAAGAGATGGCTGAATTCGGAACTGCCGACAATGGCCGGGTCTAAGTTGTGGTTTCTAGACGCCTAGTGAGTAGAGATTTACGCCAACCAACTAACGAACAGCTCGCCCGTCACGTACGTTTGATATCCCGCTCTTGAATTGTCCCCTCCCCAAGTGATTGTGTCTGTGACTGCAAGACAATTTCCTAAGCCGACCAACCCCACGCTAATTAATAGTCGTGTTGCCAGCATCTCGAGCGTAAATCTAGCCGGCGCGGACATGAAATGACTCTCGAGCAGCAGGAAGAAGAAAGCGAAATTACGAAGAAAGCCACATTCTGAGCTGGCAAAAAGCCGACTGAGGGTGTAACGAGCAAAAATTCAGTTTAGACCACGGAACCGAGGCCCAGAATCCTGCGTACAAAGAATCCTAATCTTACAAAGAATGCAGAGAGCATTTGAAGCAAAGATCTCAAGGAGCTGGCAGGATACCACAATGGACAGCTATCTCCAGCCACGCCCGCTTTTCAATACGAAAGTGGCAGGCCGCCGTACCTTGTTTCAATTCCGGGATTCCTGGTATTGCGGCTGCAGACGCCAAAGTCGCGTGTGATCCCGCACCGCGATGCTAATTAATATATGGTTTCGATTTTCCCGGCGCCCAGTCTTGCTCGATACCCCCCCTCTCCCGTTTGGACCACCACACCACCCACCTCTCAGGCAAGGCCGATGCTCTGCTGCGATTCAAGAATGACTCTAATTGGCAGACTACATCGGCCATAGGAACGAGACGGAAGCATACAAATTAGGGCCAAAGCTGCATGGATACCGTCGATTCTTCGATTGCTCTCATATACCAGAGGGGCACTTGCAACCTGCTGTTATAAAAAGCAGCCGTAGTGGACCGAGTTCGCAGGGCAGAGGCCGTCGCGGATATTGCCCCGCCCACGTCATAAAACGATGGAAGATATTGTATTTTCATGAAGCTGAAGGCCCACTGGCGCTTTTGAAAACAAGGTAAAATATTGTCGCGAACATCTAGGGACTAGGTTCGGTAAACCTGGAAGTGGTAGTTTGGGGTTCTGTACTGGGAGTGTGAATTCCCTGCAATTAGCTTGGTAGCCTTGAAATATTACGGTTAGGGTCATGCCGCTGACTCATGTTGTCATGATGTTAATGCCTCTTCTCACGTGATGTTTCGGAAATTTGCCCGGACAACCAAAGTTTACCCGGTCACCCTGGTTGCTTGGCCCGAGCTCATCCAGCTCGACGGCAAACAGCAGAGACAAGCAGCAAGGCGGCAATATGAGGCCGACGTCAACAGAACCTTGAATCTCGGCTCGCGAGTCATAGCCGGCAGTTACTACACCATCCACAGAACTCTTGTCAGAAACGGAGACAACCTTTCTTGATCGCAGTAGACGACCATACACGACTAGTAAACACAACCGCTTCTCTGCATTTTGCTTGTTCGAACGGCCAGCCCCTTTCCTCAGGAGAACATATTCGATAGTCCGAACGCTAAATATCGCGTCCTGTCGCGCACTGCGAGGCTTGAGCCACCCGGCCAACATATATTGCGTCCATTACTACCTACAAAAGCCAGCCACAAGCCGGCCAAAAACCAACCGACTGATCGATCGCCGTTCTAGACGAAATCATCTCCACTCCTCAAACTAGAGAACTTTCGATTGCGAAACGAACTGAGAGCCTCACAGCAGACGCAACTGGTCTACACAAAGATGGGAGACCAAGAGGAGGACTACAGCAATCTTCCGCTCCTAGATCGTTGGAGTCACAAGGTATGTTTGATTTTCGACCCTGCTCTGCCTTGCGCCGCACCAACTAACACCTCTCTACAGATCTGGAAAGTGCGCAAGTCGGCCTACGAAGATGCCGCCCAACAGTTTTCAGTAACGCCTGACGAGCACGATCCGGCCTTCCGACCGTTTTTTCAAGATACGAGTCTCATGAAGAGCGCCGTGGCCGACTCTAACGTGGCCGCACAACAAGACGGCCTCGCCGCCCTCTGCGCTTTCCTCAAATTTGGCGGAAGGGAAGGCTGCGTCAGAACAAGGAGTCAAACAGTTACGCCGATCGTCGAAAAGGGCCTATCTTCGACACGAGCGGCTACCAAAGCATCCGCCCTCGAGGCCCTCCTCCTCTACATCGAGTTGGATGTTGCCGCACCAATTATTGAGGACCTTCTGCCTGTCCTCTCGGCAAAGCAGCCCAAGGTCGTGGCCGCGGCGCTTTCGGCTTTGGTGTCAATAGTGCACGCCTATGGCTGCAAAACGGTCGACCCCAAGCCCATCCTCAAGGCGCTCCCCAAAGTGTTTGGGCATGCCGACAAGAACGTCCGCGCCGAGTCTACGAAGCTCGCCGTCGAACTCTATCGTTGGCTCCGGGAGGCTATGAAGCCCATGTTTTGGAGTGACTTGAAGCCCACACAGCAGACGGACCTCGAGGCCCAGTTTGAAAAAGTCAAGTCGGAACCTCCCCCGACACAAGAACGTCTGCTTAAGTCCCAGCAAGCCGCCGCGGCACGTGCTCCGCCGGGAGGAGCCGGCGGGGCAGTGGACAATGGGGATTTCGTCGAGGAGCCTCCCGAGGTGGATGCCTTTGATCTTGCCGAACCTCAGGACGTCTTGAAGCAAATTCCCGGGGATTTTTGGGAGAAGCTGGCATCGGCTAAGTGGAAGGACCGGAAGGAGGCGCTCGAGGCGGTTTATGGCATCCTCAACGTGCCCCGAATCAAGGACGGCGATTTTTCGGAGCTGAACAGGAGCTTGGCCAAGTGCATGAAGGACGCCAACGTCATCGTCGTCGCCCAGGCCGCGCAGTGCATAGAGGTTCTGGCAAAGGGTATGCGAAGAGGCTACGCAAAGTATCGGTCCATCGTCATGAGCCCCATCATGGAGCGTTTGAAGGAGAAGAAGCAGACGGTAGCTGATGCCCTCGGTGCGGCTCTCGACCAAGTCTTCGCCTCCACTGGTGTTTCCGAGTGTCTGGAAGACATCGTTACCTTTCTCGCAAACAAGAACCCGCAGGTGAAGGAGGGAACCATGAAATTTTTGATTCGATGTCTGTGCACGACGCGAGACGTGCCCAGCAAGCAAGAGATTGGGACCATTGTGGAGGCCGCCAAGAAGCTTTTGTCCGAATCCAGCGAGGGTCTTCGGACAGGCGGGGCCGAGATTCTGGGGACGATCATGAAGATTATCGGCGAACGAGCCATGAACCCCCATCTTGACGGGTTGGATGACATTCGCAAGACCAAGGTTAAGGAGTTTTACGACGCGGCAGAAGTCAAGGCCAAGGAAAAGCCCAAGCCACCGCCTGCCGCGAGAGCGCCTCCGACACAGAAGAAGGTGATGGGTGGTGGGGGTGTTGCTGGAAAGCGGCCAGGCGGCAAGAAGATGACGGCGCCGGCAGCACCTCCGGAATCACCGACGACGCCCCTCGCACCCCAGCCAACATCTCGTGCGCCTGCCGGAACCAAGCTCGGAATGCCCAAGCCTTCTGGGCTGGCTGGACTCAAGGCGCCGCAGAAGCGAACCATTGGTGCGCCGAGCGGCATGTCGCCCAGACGCGCACCACCTGCGTCGGCACCAGTCGAAGATGAGCCTGTGGCTCCTCCGCAGCCCCGGCTGGGAATGGCTCGCGGCGGGCTTGCTGCTCGGTCTCTCGCCAAGCCAGCCACGGCCGCACCCGCCGCGGCCCCACCGTCGCCAACACCGGCAAGCGGCCTGACCGCCGTAGAGCGCGCCGAGCTTGAGGAGCTTCGGGCGGCTAACGATCGGCTGGCACGGCAAATGGAGGACCTGCGCCATGAGCGCAGCAAGATGTTGTCAGAAATTCAAGAGCTCAAGAACCAAAACGCCCAGCTGATCGAGGACCATACGCGGGACGTCCTCAGCATCAAAGCCAAGGAGACGCAGCTGGTTCGGGCACGGAGCGACGCCGAGGCGACAGACCAGACGAATGATAGACTCCGCCGAGAGCTGGAGCGTCTCAAGCGGGCGCTGAGCCGGGCAGAAGGCCTAGGGACGGGAGGTGCGAGCCCGGGTTTCTCGCCGACACACGACGACGCCGGTATTTTTAGGGATAACTACCCTGGCTCGGCGGGGCGGAACAGAATGAGTTTTACCAGCACCATGTCGGAGGAGAAGGAGAACGGCGAGCCGGTTTATCCTCGGTCAAAGCTCAGCCCGGAGCTTAGGTACGCCGGGAGCGGCATTTCTTCGGGGAGGGGAAGTCCGGCTAGGGGGTTTAGGTCCAATGCCTCGCAGGGAGGAGATGATCATACAGGCCGACCACCGAGTGCGGCAGCGAACAATGCTGGTGGGGCCGGAGGTGTTGAGAGCTGGAAGCGTGCTGCCGAAGTGACAAGCCAATTGAAGGCCCGCATCGAGCAGATGAAGGTAAGCCGCATTCCGGCTCCAGTCGGCATCAACAGTTCCGAACTAACACGTCGCCAGGCGAAGCAAGGATTTTCGAGGCAATAAGGGAGTCCTCAAGTAGGACAAGGGATGACAAGGGATGGACGGATAGGGGACAGATGAGGAGGTGCTGAAGGCAAGAGATGGTGAATAATTTGTGTTTTGTCTAGCACCTAATAATTACTTGCATGTGTCGGGCGTCACGGTCGATGCATAAGTCCAGCCTTTGCTGTGGAGGAGGCTGGCCGGCGAATCGTGGCGTGGAGAGAATGGTCCGCTGTCTGGGTTGGCGTGCACTTATGTTTTGGTCGGGACAATGTCAGAATACACTAATGGGATAAACGCATGTATTATGAGCCTACAATGCTAAGTTATCAATAGTAGTTGGGGAGATTCTCGATCGGGATCGTGGCCTCACCTCAATCCTAACCTCGCTGCCGCCGGCACTGAATGCTTTCTTTCGGCATTGAAACCGAAAAATATCACCTAGTGACGTAATGGCCCGAAGCTTCAGAGAGTGGTGGGGTGCCCCAGGGAGTTTGTACGTGAAAGTAGATCCCCAATTGGCCCGTGCCGCTGTAGGGGCCTGGAAATGACGCGTTTGGTACTGGAGGCGAGGGTAGTTGAAGTACCGCCGCACCTGGCTGGTGCGTGTGGTGACGCCATGCACAAGGGCAACGCTCCCCGCTGTATCCGTGTCGCTCGATCCGACTCGACAAGTTCCTGCTGCCGGAAAGCTGCATCAAACCAAAAACTTTTGATTTCGTTCGCAGTCGCAGATTCAACGGACCGGACAGCTATTTCTTGCATCAAGATCCACGACACATCGCGGGCAGCTCCTCAATCAACAGACCTGCTAACACTCGGTACGTTTAACCAATCCGCCCACTGCCCGGCGCTGAACCGACGACGCCGCCAGCCCGCGACAGACGACAATTCTCCCAACTACCCCACGCCGATGGCAGGCTGTCACTTGTGCCTCCGTTTTACTGACGTCTACCAAGTCGTTTCTTAAGCACCGTTCCTATTTACGAAACCCTAGTCGAGTCCGATTCGAGCTTGCTCCCGGCTTGCTATTTGGTGTGCCGACGATAAACACCTACCTTGCTGAATCACAGTCGATCCCATGACGATCGATACCTCCGCGTAGCCGACAATCCGAGAACCCCAGCCCGGGTTACGGCCACATACAAGCGGCCATGTTGGAAGGCCTCGTCGCCGGGCTGCTCAACCGCTTTTTGGGCATGTATGTCAAAAACTTTGACCCTACGCAGCTCAAGGTTGGCATATGGTCGGGCGATGTTAAGCTCCGAAATCTCGAGCTCCGCAAGGAGGCTCTGGACCAGCTTCGCCTTCCCATCAATGTCGTGGAAGGCCACCTCGGGGAGTTGACGCTTGTCATTCCTTGGTCCAACCTGCGGGGCGCACCAGTCAAAGTTTTTGTCGAAGATGTCTACCTTCTCGCAAGCCCAAAAGAGGAGGCCGTTTACAACGAGGAGGAAGAAGAACGGCGGCGGCAAAGAATCAAAATGGAGAAGCTGGACTCGGCTGAGCTTCTAAAGGAGCGGTCCCAAGAGGGACTCAGCCAAGAAGAGCAACAGAAGAGCCAGAGCTTTACCCAAAGTCTTGTCACCAAAATCGTGGACAACCTCCAGGTGACTGTCAAGAACATTCACGTCCGATATGAGGACTCGATATCCGCTCCCGGCCATCCCTTCGCTCTCGGGGTGACGCTCGAGGAGTTTAGCGCCGTCAGCACTGATGGCGAATGGAAGCCGACCTTTATTCAGGACTCGAAGAAGACGACCCACAAGCTGGCTACGCTTGGTGCGTTGGCAGTCTATTGGAACACCGACTCGGACCTCTTGGGGAGTGGCCGAGAGGTGTCGACGTCAGGCGATGAGATAACGCCGCACGATGATATGATCAAACAATTTCGAGACATGATTGGCCAGGCAGGCGAGATTGAGAACGAGATGGACGAGGCCAAAAAAGAGTCGGCCAATCACCAATACATCCTTCGGCCCGTCAGTGGACAGGCGAAGCTGGAGCTCGATAAGACGGGCGACTTCGGTGTTCCGAAGTTCAAGGCTAATCTGCTCTTCGAAGAGATTGGTCTGGTTCTCGACGACGACCAGTACCGGGACGGCTTGATGATGGTGGACTTATTCCATTATTTCATCCGGCACCAGGAGTACAAGAAACTTCAACCCAAGGGGGCTTCTCCGATGGAAGACCCGAAAGCGTGGTTCAGATTTGCGGGGAACGCGGTTTTGGGCAAGATTCACGAAAGGAACCGGAGGTGGTCTTGGGACTTCTTCCGGGAGCGCCGGGATGATCGAGTTCGATATATCAAGTTGTTCAAAAAGAAGAAACAGTCCCAGCAGCTCACGGCGGCAGAAAACGAGGACCTCAAGAAGCTCGAGTGGAAGCTTGGCTACGAAGACCTGAGGTTTTGGCGATCCCTTGCGCGGAACGAACTCAGGAAAGAAAATGCGGCAGCCCTAGCAAAGGCCCCTCCCAAACAGGACCAGCAGCAACCGCAACAGCAAAGCTGGCTGTCGTGGGTTTGGGGGGCGAAGCCGCAGGGCCCAGTGGACGAGACGGAGAATACTCAAATGACGGAGGCGCAGAGGAAGGAGCTGTATGAGGTAATTGACTGGGATGAGAAGAAAAGTCTCGCGGAAGCGGTCGACATTCCGCGGGACTCAGTCAAGATGCAGCTGGAGGCGTCTCTTGGTACGGGAAGCTTTACCCTGAAGAAGTCGGGGCAAAAGGGCCGAGACAAAGGGGATAGCTTGACTGATCTACTGTCCCTCCACTTCGACGTCTTCAAAGCCAAGGCGCTCAAGCGTCCGGATTCGTTCTTGGCTGACATGAGCCTTGGGGGTTTGCGAGTCAATGACGGAACGACGCCGAACAGCAAGTTCCCCGAGATTGTTCGCGTCAAGGATGCTCCGAGTCGACGGAAGCAAAACCGACTTTCCCTGGTTGAGCTGGAGCAGTCGAGCGACGAGCCTTTCTTCTATCTCGAGGTGGAGCAAAACCCGATTGAGCGCGACGGCGACTTTGCCGTTGTAGGCAAGCTGAAGCCGCTCGAGATTGTGTGGAATCCAAATTTCGTTGTTGGCATTGTCGACTTCTTCCGGCCGCCCGAACGTCACATGGAGTCCATCTCGGCCCTCATGGAGTCTGCCGGGGCCACGGTTGAGGGCCTGCGGGAGCAGACACGCGCCGGTCTCGAGTTTGCCCTGGAGGAGCACCGGACCGTCAACGCCCAGCTGGATCTCCAGGCGCCGCTGATCATCGTGCCTGTAACGGTGGAGGCCGAAGACTCGACATGCCTCATTCTCGATGCCGGTCACATCAGAGTCTCAAGCGAGCTTGTGGACGAGCAGACGATGAAGCAGATCCAGGCTAAGCAGCGGAAGTCGTACACGGACGAAGACTTCAAACGTCTCGAGTCGGCCATGTACGACAAATTCCTGGTTGGGCTCACATCCACGCAGCTTCTCATCGGGCCGTCCATCGCCGAGACCAAGGCGCAGCTCGAGGAGAGGGACGACAAGCTGATGCTGCATGTGGTGGAGCGCATCAACGTCGATTTTGTGGTGGAAGTGTCGATTCTCCCCAAGGCACCGAATCTTACGAGGGTCAAGATGTCGGGCCATTTGCCAGTCTTGCATGCCAGCGTGTCCGACGCAAAGTACAAGACGCTGATGGGCATTATCGACAGCGCCATTCCAAAATTTGACAAGCCTGCACAGGGGGACCAGGAAGGGCGTCCGCGACTCGAGTCGCGGCCATCGAGGCCGAGACTCAAATCCAGCTACTCGAGCAGGTCGCGGCGACAAAGTCAGCGGCAGTCTTTGCCGGCCTTTCCGTTTGCTCCGCATACGGCCGCCATCATCGACGATGATTTCTCTCAAGACACTTTCGAGGACGCGCAGCAAGGAACAAGCAATGAAAAGCTGAGGATGCAACAGCGCAACTTTGAGCTCAAGTTTACTGTCGACACCCTCAAGGGTTCCCTCTACCGTAGCGATCCCGACCGAAAAAAGCCGGACCAGCTTCTTGTCGAGCTCGTGGCCGAGCACTTTGACCTGGAATTCTACATCAGGCCGTACGACATGGCGGCCGAAGTTTCTCTCGGGTCAGTCACGGTAGATGATTTTGTGGAAGACCAGCCGGCCGAATTCAAGTCGATTGTCTCGTCCGGAGACGTCGAGGACCGCAAGCAAAACCGCAGCTTGGTTCACTTCAAGTTTGTCAGGGTCAACAGCCAGTCGCCAGAGTTTATGCCAGTGTACGAAGGAATCGAAATGAATGTGGACGTTGCTATTTCGACCATCAACCTCATCGTCACGAGAAAGACGTTGCTGACGCTGCTGGATTTTATCCTGGTCACCTTCACCAACAACAGCCCGCAGCAGCAGCCCCAAAGACCAACGCTTGGTGGTGATTCCGATCCGACCGACGCCTCGGGCTCGATGCCGGAAGTGCAACACCCGACAAACGACGGCGCATCAATTCGCGTCAAGGTGGACCTCAAGAGCATTCGGCTTATCCTCAACAACGACGGCATTCGACTCGCTACCCTCTCCCTCAACCACGCCGATGTTGGCATCTTCCTGCATGGCAAGACGATGCGGGTGTCGTCCAAGCTCGGCGACCTTTCTCTCGTTGACGAAGTGAACCTGGGCGTGGATGAAGACTCGAATTTGCGTCAGCTGGTTACCATTCAAGGCAACGAGCTAGCAGACTTTCGCTATGAAACGTTTGACACTACCACCGCAGAGGCATATCCGGGATACGACTCGTCCATCTTCCTCAGGGCAGGCTCTCTCAAAGTCAACTTTGTGGAAGAGCCATTCCGGAAGATTATTGACTTTCTTGTCAAGTTTGGCAAGATGCAGGCCATATACAATGCCGCACGACAAGCGGCAGCAAACCAAGCAACGCAAATGCAAGAGAGCAGCGCCAAGTTCAAATTCGACATTGTCGTGTCGACGCCCATTGTCGTTTTCCCGAGGGTGCTGGTGCCCGGCCGCCCTAAGAGGGATCTGGTGACCGCCTACCTGGGGGAGATTTACGCACAAAACAAGTTTGTGCCGCTGGACGATTCCGAGAACGCCGAGACGGCCATGAAGATTTCGGCCGGCGTTCGGAAAATTCGTCTCACATCCGACTTTTACTACTCTGATGACCGATCGCAAGAGCTGGAAATGATTGACCAGGTGGACGTGGGGTTCGCCATCACGTACGCCGAGCATCGCCAGGGTGCGAAGCGACCAGACCTTGAAGTCGAAGGCTCCATGTCGGACCTGAAGTTGAGAATCACTCAGTATCAGCTCCGGTTCCTTCTCGAACTTAGTCGATCGGTCCCTGCCGCCTTTGCGAGCGATCCCGACGAGCAGACCGAGGCAATAGTGCAAGAGGTTGAGGAGGCTACGCTGCAGACGACAAGCCCGACGTCGCTCGCGTCCCCGGCACGAGACCCAACGATCGACGGAGACGGCGGAGATGGACCGGTTTCGGATCTTGGCCCCGAATTGAGTTCGCTTCAGGATGCCTGGACACGGCTTGATCTCGCGTTCCAAGTCCACACTGTTGGCCTTGAACTCGTACACGCCCACGACGACGAGCCGGTGGGGGATCTTTCCGAGGCCAGCCTCTCCATGTTTTCGCTCGACGACAGCAAGGCGAAGCTGCGGATGTTATCGGACGGATCTATGGAAGGCGAGCTTCTCATCCACTCCTTCACTATAAGCGACAGCCGGCCGCGAGAGTCGAACCGCTACCGGCGCATCATGACGTCGTCCAACAAAAACGTGCAGCAGCTCATGGCCAGCGTTACCATCACTGGCGGCAAGGAGCGGGGCATGATTGCGATAGTGACGCTGGACAGCCCGCGCGTCATTTTCGCGCTCGACTACATCTTTGCCATCCAGAGCTTCACCACCGTCGCCCTTGAACAGCCGGAGCTGACAGTCGCCGACGAGGAATTGCTATCCGAATCACCCGACGAATCGGATGCAGATTCTATGAAGGTGACCTTTACCGGAAAGCAGACGTCAACGAAGCTAGGAGAAAGCAAGCCTGCCGACGACGACAAGCCCGAAAAGGCGGAATCTCCTCCTATGGACGTGTCATTCCGCATCAACATTGTCGACGCCCAGGTTATTCTCATTGCCAACCCGCTCAGTGCAAGCTCCGAGGCCATTGTGCTGGGGACCAAGCAGGTTCTTCTCTCGCAACAGCACGCCCTGACATTTCAAGTCTCTGAACTTGGCATGTTTTTGTGCCGGATGGATCGGTTCGAAGATTCGAGGCTGCGAATTATCGACGATTTCTCGACCAGGCTGTCCATGGACTCTTCTAAGCCGGGCCTGACGAGCATCCACATCGACATTGAGCCGTTGATTCTCCGCGTCTCTCTCCGAGACATTCTCATGGCGCTGCAAATCATCAGCAAGGCCTCCGAGCTTTCGGACGCCGAGGCGGAGAAAAACAAGCAGAAGCAGCAGAAGAAGCCGTCGGCCGCCGAGGTGAAGGCCAGGCAGCTACGCCAAGCCGGCATGAAGCAAGTGACCGCCAGTGGCAAGGGTCCATCGTCAACCCTGGCTGCCGCCACGATGACGGTGGCTACCAGGCAGTCGGTTGGACAGCAGGCGCTTGCGCAAGGGACCAATTCGCAACAGCAGACGACAGCTCCCAAGACCCACGAGGACCTGAGCGTCACATTTGAAGGAATCCGGGTCGTCATCATTGGCGACCTTCACGAGTTGCCGATTCTGGACCTCGACATCAAAGACTTTACCGCAACGGCCGAGGACTGGATGTCGAATCTCAAGGCAGACGCGGCCATATCCATGTACGCCAACGTGTACAACTTTTCCAAGTCGGCATGGGAGCCTCTGATCGAACCCTGGCAGTTTGGCATCGGCGTTGCTCGCGAACAAGATACTGGGCTGCTGTCGATCGACGTGGCGTCCAAGAAGACGTTTGACCTCACCGTCACGACGGCCACAATTGCGTTGGCATCTAAGTCGTTCGATTTCTTGACGCAAGACCAGGACGTTTTGGAGAAGCCGCGGGGCCTCGAGGCGCCGTACCGCATTTGCAACTATACCGGCTTCGACGTTGAGGTAAGCACCATGAAGCCCCAAGGCGAAGACAACTTTTCGGAGCGTCTCCAAGACGGCGAGGAAGTACCGTGGAGCTTTGAACCGCGGGAAAAGATGCGCGAGACCCTGTCTGAAGGGAGCGGGTCGAGCGTGGTGAGCGTCCAGCTTGACGGGAGCGGCTTCGACACGGTTAAGAGCATCCCCGTCAGCAAGGAGGGCGAAATCCTCTACTCGCTACGCGTCAAGGGCAAGCCGACCATTCACCGCATGTTGGTGGAGGTCAAGCTTGGCAAGGACAATGTCAAGTACGTGACGCTGCGGTCGCCCCTGTTGGTGGAGAACGAGACGCAGATTCCTGTCGAGCTTGGCATCTACGACGCCGAAAAGGGCATCCTGCTCAAGATTGAGAAGATTGCGCCTGGCTCCGGTCGTCCAGCTCCGGTCGGTGCGGCATATCTCAAGTCGCTGCTCGTCCGGCCTGATTCCGGTTTTGGGTATGCGTGGTCGGCCGACGTCTTCTGGAAGGATTTGGTCCAGAAGCCGACGCGGACGATGGTGTGCAAGGGGGAAAATGGAGACCCCTTTTACTTTCAGATGTTTGCCAAGTACGACAAGGCGAACCCCCTCGTCAAAAGCTACCCGTACATGAGAGTCAAGCTCTCCGCGCCCGTCGTCCTCGAGAATCTCCTGCCGTTCGACTTCAAGTACCGCATCTACGACAAGAACACGAAAAAGGACTGGACCAATTTCCTCCGCAAGGGCGGCGTCAGCCCCGTTCACGTTGTTCAGCTCTCACACCTTCTTCTCCTCAGCGTCGACATGCAAGACACGGTCTTCAAGGCAAGCGAGTTTTCCGTCATCAATTCCGGGACGGCCGACGATTTCCGGAGGGAGGAAAAGGTTGTGTGCAGAGACGACCAAGGCCTGCAGCTGAATCTCCGGCTGCACTACTTCCGCGTGCCAGACAGCGGCGGTGCCTTCAAAGTCACCGTCTACAGTCCATATGTCATTCTCAACAAGACGGGCCTCGATCTGAACATCAGGGCAAAGGGCTTCATGCAAAGCTCGCGCGCCGCTGCTGGACAATTCCCGCTCATCGACCTGTCGGAGGACGACCGGCCCAAAGCGAAGCCGATGATGTTTTCGTTCGCCCACGAGGACCACCGCAACAGGGCCACGCTCAAAATTGGCGACTCGGAGTGGAGCAAGCCCCAGAGTTTCGACGCGATTGGGAGCGCCACCGAGGTTGTGCTGCAGTCGACGGCGAAAAACTCGGAGATTCATGTTGGCATCGACGTCGAGTCGGGCGAGGGCAAGTACAAGCTGACCAAGGTGGTCACCCTCACTCCTCGCTTCATGCTGCAGAACAAGCTGGGCGAGGAAATCAATGTCAGAGAACCCAGCTCGTCGGCCTACATGACGCTCCAACCCGGCGCCTTGCAGCCGTTGCAATTTATGCAGCGGACCCACGTCAAGCAGCTGTGCCTCTGCTACCCCGGCATGAACAATCAGTGGACGTCGCCATTCAACATCTCCGACCTTGGAACCACCCATGTCAAGATTGCCAAGGCGGGCCAACGACAAAAACTGGTGCGTACCGAGATTCTCAACGAGGGAGCCACAATCTTCCTCCATCTCAGCCACGAGACCAACAACTGGCCATTCTCGATGCGCAACGAAAGCGATGCCGAGTTTACCTTTTACCAAGCCAACCCGGACGTGGACGAGGACGGCGTCGAGGACCGATCGGGCTGGAAGCCTATCCGATACAGACTTCCGCCGAGAAGCATCATGCCGTACGCCTGGGACTTTCCGGCAGCCAAGTCTCGGGAAGTCGTCATCACGGCCGCAAGTAAGGAGCGCCACGTCAAGCTAGCCGAAATCGGAAACCAGGTGCCTATGAAATTTACCACTGCGTCGGGCCAGCAGAAGATTATCGACATCAACGTCGCCGCCGACGGACCAACCCAAACGCTGATATTGTCCAATTTCCGCCAGTCAAAGAGTCTGTATAGGCAAAGGACTCACAAGCACAGGCACGGCCACGCCGGCGGCGGCGGGAACAAGGCCGGGAGCAATGCGGCGGCGTCCTCTGGTGGCTTCGAAGTCAAGGACCTCAACACGGGTTCCACCTTCAGAGCACAGCTGCGGCTTTCGGGCATTGGCATCTCCCTCATCAACTCGCAGCTGAAGGAGCTGGCCTACGTCACGTTCCGAGACGTTCAAGTCCGCTACAACGAGTCGCCGCTGTACCAGACGGTGAGCTTTGCCGTCAAGTGGATCCAGATTGACAACCAGCTCTACGGAGGCATCTTCCCCATGCTCCTGTACCCCAGCGTAGTCCCCAAGAAAGCCCAAGAAATTGACGCGCACCCGTCGGTCCATGCCATGGTGACGCGCGTCAAGGACGACTCGTACGGTGTCCTCTACATCAAGTACGCCACCATCCTCATTCAGCAGATGACGGTGGAGTTGGACGAGGATTTCATGTTTGCCCTGATTGATTTTGTCAACATACCAGGGGCAGCCTGGGCCGGCAACGATAACGAAGGGCAGCTCTGCGACGAGACGCTTGGAATTCCCCAGTCGAAGCAGCAGCAGTCGGGGCAGGACATGTACTTTGAGGTGCTCAACATTCAGCCCATGCAGCTTGACCTGTCGTTCATGAGGACAGAGCGGGTGAATGCCGCCATGGCCGAAGGCGAAAAGTCGTCGTCCAAGAACCCTATCATGTTCTTCTTCAACGTCATGACCATGGCCATCGGGAACGTCAACGATGCGCCGGTGCGGCTCAACGCCCTGATGCTGGAAAATGTGAGGGTCTCGACGCCGGTTCTCGTCCAGAACATCTCCAATCATTACAGCCAGGAAGCCCTCTACCAAATCCACAAGATTTTGGGGTCCGCCGACTTTTTGGGCAATCCCGTCGGCCTGTTCAACAACATCAGCTCTGGCCTCACCGACATCTTCTACGAGCCCTACCAGGGGCTGATCCTCAGCGACACACCCGAGGAGTTTGGATTGAGCATCGCCAAGGGCGCGGCGTCGTTTGTCAAGAAGTCCGTCTACGGATTCAGCGATTCCTTCTCCAAGTTTACCGGCAGCCTTTCGAAGGGCCTCGCGGCGGCGACGCTGGACAAGCAGTTCCAGGACCGTCGCCGCATCACGAGGTCCCGAAACCGGCCCAAGCACGCTCTCTACGGCGTCACCACGGGGGCCAACAGCCTTTTCACCAGCGTCGCATCCGGCGTCGGTGGTCTCGCCCGCAAGCCGCTAGAGGGGGCCGAGCAGGAAGGTGCACTGGGCTTCTTCAAAGGTGTTGGCAAAGGCGTTTTGGGATTGGCAACGAAGCCTGCGATTGGGGTTCTCGATATGGCGTCCAACGTTTCAGAAGGGATCCGCAACACGACGACCGTGTTTGATGGTTCGGAGCTCGACCGGGTGAGGCACGCGCGATTCGTGCCGGCCGATGGTGTGGTTCGGCCGTACAATCAGCGTGAGGCTTTGGGGCAGTACTGGCTCAAGCAGGTGGATAACGGAAAATACTTTGACGAGCAGTACATTGCCCACCTCGAACTGCCGAGGGAAGATATGGTGGTGATGGTCACGTACTCGCGCATTTTGCTGATTAGGTCTCGGCGGTTGACGTCCGAGTGGGACGTGCCGTTGAAGGATATCCAGACAATTGCAAAAGAAAGAACGGGCATGAGCCTGACGCTGCGGGGAGGGACTAACGGGCCTTTTATTCCGGTGGCAGACGAGTCGAGCAGGGCGTTCTTGTATCGCATGGTGGCGGTTGCTGTGGATGAATTTAATCGTCGCTTCAAGAGTCAGTGACGACGATATAAGGGGGGCACTAAGGGGGGCACATGTGGATGAGATGTAGAGGAGTCTTTGGGGAAGTCTGGATAGGGATAAGACGCGTGTTGCGGGATGGGGAGGAGTAAGACAAGAACGTAACGTCAAGACAAGACAGTGGCACAATTAGCAGCTATTGGGATTGGCCGAGGCTAATCGGCATCACAACAGGAAGGCTCGGCGATGGTATGAACTCAAATTGGCTTTAGTATCATTGTACATTAGCATTAGAGACGGAAATCCAAGTTTATTCGTCCCAAATCTTTTCCTTCCTTTTCTCCTCGCCTTTCGCGTGCTTTATTCTTGCTCACTCCTCTTCCCATCTATTCCGTTTCCTAGCCAGTCTGCGTCAAAGCCGCCTGATCACTAACTATCAACCCAGCCACGGCAGCTGAGGTCAGGGTCGCCAACACACCCGAAATAAAAGCCGACACTGCGATCCTAGACACATCCCCGCCACGTGATGGGGCAATTTGCGACAATATACCAATCTGGATACCAAGAGATCCAATGTTGCCGAAGCCGCAGATGGCGTAGGTGGCGATCAGGGTGGACCTAGGAGAAAGGTTCGTCTCTCCGGAGAGGGCGAGAAAGGCGACAAATTCATTCTGCGGAAAACCCATGAGCAAAGTGCGTCCATGGCATGGGGGATATGGGGCGATGGGAAGAAAGAAAGCGAACTGACCTTGATGATCTTGGTGGCGATGATTTTGGAGACGGTGTACAGGTCGCCGTCTCGGGGGACACCCAACAGGAAAACGACAGGATACAAAACGTAGCTCATGATAAGCACAAGGGTCAAGTCGGGGATGTTGAGGTACCTCCCCCACCATGTGAGCAAACCGTCGATGAGGCCGACTGCGGCGAGGATGCAAATAAGGGAGGCGACGATCGTCCCGGCAATCTTGATGCCGAACCAGGCGCCGTTGGCGAAGGCGTGCAGGGCGTTTTCGGCCTTGTGCTCGTCGTCGTCTGGGATGACCACCTTGCCGGCCGTGAGAGTTTCTTCGGTCTCGGGCCAGCGGAGTTTGGAGATTGCGAGGGAGGCGGGAATGGACATGATGCAACTCGACACGAGCGCTTGCGAGTTGAGGCCGAGGCCGATGTACGCGACGAGAACCGAGCCCGAGATGGTCGCGAAGCCGCATGTCATGATTTGGTGGATTTCGGCCTTGGTCATGTGCGGGACGAAAGGCCGAACCAGCATTGCGGATTCGCCCTGGCCGATGAAGGGGGTCGCAGCAGCCACGACGGCCTCGGCGCCGGACACGCGCAACGCCCAGAAGACAAAGGTGGCGAACTTCTTGACGAACCATTGAAGGAAGCCAATGTAGTAGAGCACCTGCACGAGGGAAATGAAGAAGATGATGGCGGGGATAACGTTGATGAGGAACCACGGCAACGCAACCACATCGGCGCTCGTCAAAAACGCGGTTCCCTCCTTCGAGAAGCCCAAAAGATTGCCCGCACGGTCGGCAATGAACTTGAAAATGTCGTACCCGACGCCGGTGCGGAGAACGAAAAGGGCGATGATGTACTGCGCCAGCATGCCGCCGATGACGGTTCGCCACTGGACCTTGCTTCTATGCTTGGACGTGGCCCAGAAGGCGGCGATGAGGACGAGCAGGCCGAAGAGGGACACGGCACGGTTCTCGCGCGAGTTGTCGACCGATTCTTCCGTTACAAAAGTGCCGACCAGAATGGTGGCCACGGCCACCAGGGCGCCGAGGGGGACTCGGAGCCTCGCCGGGAGGCGGTCGTAGACGGCCACGGCCGTGCGGGTCCATACGAACTTGATGGGCCTAGTGACGATGCTGATGGGCACGTGGAAGAAGACCAGCCGCAAGGTGATGCAGAGCCAGAACAGGAACGGAACGACCCAGTTCTTGTCGTCGCGGTGCAGGACCAACGACGCGATCCACCAGCCGGTGAAGACGACGAAGACGGCGAGGTGCAAGACCCATCTGTGGCGTCTGTAAAAGCGGCCCAGCTTGCCCGGTTGGCGGCCGTGGGAATCCGTCGCCACCACGTCCTCGTTCTGCTGCTTTTCGGCATCCGTCGAGTACAGCGGGAGGCCGGCAGTCTTATCCTCGTGGCGGTGGAGCGGAGACTGCGGAGGCACCAGCGTCGAGTCCGTGTTTGTCCCCTTGGTGTAAGACGCCCGGCGATCCATGGAAGCTCGGGGCGAGTGGTGGACTGCCTCATGAGTGTGATGGCGAGTTGGATCCATGGCTGGGTCAGAGTTGCGGCGAATCGAGTCAGGGGTAAGGAGCCCGTGATCGTGGTCCGGCTGGGCTGCCGCCGTTGAATCCACGTCCTTGGGAGTGGCCATTGTGTTTGCCCAGTCAATCGCCGATCAAACTATGATCAATTTCCAATTTATTTGCCGATGGCGATGCAGTACGATGCGACGGGATCGGAATGGACAACACGAGATCCAAAAACCTTTGTGCGTTTCCCGTTAGGGCCCCCGTTCGCGTGCTTGTCGTGCAAGCACCGGCTACTACACCAGCAACTTGCGGTCTGCCGAACCTTTGCGCGGCGGCCGACGGTCTAGTGAATGACCACGATGGGACTTGCGACTCACGCGGTGGTGGATTCGGAGCTTGAGAGCTCGAGGATTGGATTCAGGGTCTACGGGGCATATTTATTCCACAGAGCTTCCATCCAATCCATTCACAATCTAACAGGGGCAGCCGTGAACATCCCCCGATCTTGGGAAGTTGTCCCGCGCGACTCTTATCAGTCCCGAAAGGATGGGTGAGCGAGTCAGCCTCTATCTACGAGTGATGCTTAAGCAGCTGCAGTCTATCGGTATCCATTTGTGACCATGAGCCTGGCACGACCTGGAAAGTCGTCTGTAGATGGCAGGGTGGTTGCAGGATGACGGAGCATCTACCCAAACCGGCGCCAAGAAGAACTTCTGGGAGGCAATCGTGTGGCGACGGCCATTCCACGTCGATCCATTGTCGTTTGCGTTCTGACATTGGTCCAAGTCCACTTTGTACGTTTACTAAACGGGACTGAGCCGAGGGTCGACGACCTGGGCCACTGGCCTTGCAGACAAGCAAAAGGCCAAACAGCCAAACATCTCGTGCAGCTGGGCAACCCGGCGCGGGAACGATATTAAGCGGCGGGCACGGCAGACGGAACCTGTAGATTTGAGTATGTACTCTTCGACGACGTTGAACGGCAGATAAGGGGAGCAACAGGAGGATTGAAGGCAAGAAATGGTATTGGTTGTGAGACGCACGTCGGTGGCGATCAGCGGCCATTCATCGGAAAGATACCTCTTCTGGAAGGTTGGTAGAACGTCGCTCGCCTTCGCCGGCATGCACCGGCGTTGATTGGGGTGATCTGCGCTCACCCGATAGGCCCATATCACTGACAGTTGAATCGGAGGCTCCCTACGGGTCGTTTGCGGGATGCAGCTCCAGTAGAAACGTGGCGACCGATAGA
>Ga0247774_1000049_pt1 | contig 52238 bp, 52 predicted proteins | sample UWRJL001104B6_FD_179933 | JGI IMG/M metagenome (GOLD analysis project Ga0247774, IMG submission 179933) | Plant litter microbial communities from Arlington Agricultural Research Station in Wisconsin, United States - UWRJ-L001-104B-6 | ecosystem: Environmental > Terrestrial > Plant litter >...
CTGCGCGGCGAAGGAGATCGTGAACAGCGCCAGCAGCAGGATCGCCGCCGCCAGCCCCGACTCCCGTTCGGCGATCCCGACCAGGAGCACGGCGGTGGCCATCAGCCAGACGCGGCCGAGGGTGCTGCCGGCGACGATGCCCATCGCCTTCTGCCGGTTACCGGCCGCCAGCTCCTGCTTCATCCGGCGCTGGGCGAGGACCTGGATCCCCCGCTGCAGGAGCCAAACCGCCGCCGCCACGGCGAAGCCGAGCAGCGGAAGCCCGCCGAGCAGGAAGACGGCGAGGGCGGCGACCAGCGCGAGTAGATCAACGTACTTGGGAGGAGACATAACCAGGAAACAGAAGGAAATACGCCCGGCTCGGGGCAGAGCGGGGCGCACCGGCGACTATATAGAAAAGGGCCCGGGAATGGCTTTGTGAAGCCACTTCGTGAGGGTTGCCACTACCGGTCGATCGCCTCGAACTCGCCGGTCTCCGGATCGACGGTGGGGAAGGTGCCGGTTTCCAGCTCTTCTTCCACCGCGCGCTCGACTTCTTGGGCCTCGGGCTCGGGGGCGCCGACTTGGCGGCGCAGGGTGACCAGCTGGCGGAGGCGGGTTTGGCGCAGCTTGAGGATCTCCAGGACCTCGACCAGGTAGACGCTGGCGGCGAGGGCGAGGATGCCGAAGAGGGCGATCACGGCGCTCCAGAAGGGGTCGAAGTTGCCGTGGTCGTCGCTGTAGGGGACGAAGCGCAGGGCCAGGGCCAGCAGTGCCATCACGACGGTCCAGCCGTAGAGGTAGAGCAGGGTGCGCCGCTGCGAGAAGCCGATGTCGGCCATCCGGTGGTGGAAGTGCCAGCGGTCGGCTTTGTAGATCGGGCGGCGGTATTTGAGCCGCTTGGCGACGACGAAGCCGGTGTCGAGGATCGGCACCGCGAGGATGATCAGCGGTAGGAAGAGGGCGATCACCGCGTTGGTCTTCAGCGCCCCCTGCACCGCCACCGCCCCCAGCAGGTAGCCGAGCAGGTTGGAGCCGGTGTCGCCCATGAAGGTCTTGGCCGGGGGGAAGCCGTCGCGGAGGAAGCCGAGGGCGGCGCCGGCGGTGAGGGCGGCGAGGACGCCGGCGGCGGTGCGGTCGAGCGAGAGCGCGATCGTCGCCAGGGTGACCCCGGAGATCACCGCAACCCCGGCGGCGAGCCCGTCGACGCCGTCGATCAGGTTGATCACGTTGATCACGGCGATGATCGCGATCACGGTGCCGACGTCGCCGAGGTGAACCACCCCGCCCCCCGGCAGGGTGAGGAGGTCGACGGTCCCCGGGGTCAGCCGGCCGAAGAAGGGGAAGGTGAAGTTGTCGACGGTGACCCCGGCCGAGACCGGGATCACGACCGCGACGGTCTGGCCGAGCAGCTTCACCGGGGCGGGGAGGTCGAAGACGTCGTCGAGGACGCCGACCCAGGCGATCGCCACGGCGCCGAACAGGATCGCGTGGCTTTCGGTGTCGTTGGGGAGCCAGATGAAGCCGGCGACGAGGGCGCCGCCGAGGATCGCGAGGCCGCCGAGCTTCGGCGTCGGCGCGACGTGCAGCGAGCGCTCGTTGGGGTAGTCGATCGCGCCGACGCGGACGGCGAGCCAGCGCGTCAGCGGCACCAGCAGCAGGGTGAGGAGGCCGGCGAGGAGAAAGGCGAGGATCGCGTCCGTGTCAGTTGGCATAGCGGTCGAACCAGAGGGTAAGCGCCATCAGCCCCCAGATCTGGCGGCTCAGGTCCTCCCGGCCCGAGCAGTGGCGGTCGAGGATCGGGGTCACCGCGGCGCTGTCCAACAGGCCCTGGCGCTCGACCGCGCCCGGCGCCAGCACCTCGCGCGCGAACGGCTCCAGCGGCCCCCGCAGCCAGGCGGCGAGCGGGATCGAGAAGCCCTGCTTGCGGCCGTGGACGATCTCCCGCGGCAGCAGCGGCTCCAGCGCCTGCCGCAGGAGGCGCTTCTTGGCGAAGCCGCGGACTTTGTGGCGGGTCGGCAGCGAGAAGGCGAACTCGGCGACCTTCGGGTCGAGGAAGGGAACCCGCAGCTCCAGCGAGTGGGCCATGCTGAGCCGGTCGGTCTTCACCAGCAGGTCGTCGACGAGGTAGATCCCGAGGTCGACGTCCTGCATCCGCGCCAGCGGCTCGGCCCCGGCGGTTTCGGCGTAGCGGTCGCGGTAGAGGTCGACCGGGTCCCAGCTCGCCGCCTCCGCGCCGGCGAGATCGGCCCGCACCCCCGGCGAGAAGATCTCCTTCCAGGCGTGGTGGCGCTCCAGCGGGGGCAGCGCCGCGGCGCGGGCGAAGCGCTTGGCTTTGTAATCGAAGCCGACCCGGTCGTGGCGACTCGGCAGCGCCTCGGCCAGCGGCTTCGCCAGCGGCGCGAGGCGGCCGACGCGGCGGGCGAGGAGGTCGGCGACGTAGGTGTAGTAGCCGCCGAAGAGCTCGTCCCCGCCCTCGCCGGAGAGGGCCGTCTTCACGTGCTCGGCGGCGAGCTGGGAGACCAGGTAGGTGGGCAGCGCCGAGGAGTCGCCGAAGGGCTCGTCGAAGGCCTCGACCAGCTTCGGCAGCAGCTCGACCGCGTCGGGGCGGACGACCAGCTCGTGGTGGTCGGTACCGTAGCGCTCGGCGACCAACCGCGCCCGCGAGAGCTCGTTGAATCCCGCCTCCTCGAAGCCGATCGAGAAGGTCCGCAGGGGTTCGCCGGAGTGGGCGCCGGCGAGGGCCGCGAGGCCGCCGGAGTCGACCCCGCCGGAGAGCAGCACCCCGACCGGGACGTCGGCGACGAGGTGGGCGCGGACGCTGTCGTCGAGCACCTCGCGCAGCTCGGCGGCGAGCTCGGCGGCCGACTCGCGGCGGAGCTCGTCGCCCGGCACCGGGCCCGGCCGCGCGAAGCGCCGCGTCCGCACCTCTCCCCCCTCCCAGGTCAGCAGGTGACCCGGGAGCAGCTTGCGCGCCTCGGCGAAGATCGTCAGCGGCGCCGGGATCGAGTTGAAGGCGAGGTAGGCGGAGACCGCCTTCGGGTCGATCTCGCGCGAGAAGCCGGGCTGCTCCAGCATCGCCTTCAGCTCCGAGGCGAAGGAGAGGCCGCCGCCGGCCTGCCGGTAGTAGAGCGGCTTGATCCCGAAGCGGTCGCGGGCCAGCAGCAGGCGCCGGCGGCGCTTGTCCCAGAGGGCGATCGCGAACATCCCCCGCAAGCGCTCGACGAAGGCGTCGCCGTGCTCCTCGTAGAGGTGGACGAGGACCTCGGTGTCGCAATCGGTGGCGAAGCGGTGGCCGCGGGCCTCGAGCTCGCGCTTCAGCTCGCGGTAGTTGTAGATCTCGCCGTTCTGGACGACGACGGCGCTGCCGTCCTCGTTCTCGATCGGCTGGTGGCCGCCGTCGAGGTCGATGATCGAGAGCCGCCGCGCCGCCAGCGCCACCGGCCCCTCGTGGAAGAGCCCGTCGTCGTCGGGGCCCCGGTGGACGAGCCGGCCGCACATCGCCGCCACGGCCTCGAGGTTGGGGGCACCATCTCGCTCGCCGGCGACGACGCCGCAGATACCGCACATGGGCGGCAGTCTCGCAGCCGGGCCGGTGGAGCCGACGCCTACGGCTCGGGCGGCGGGCTGACCGCGGGACCGCGGCCCAGCACCTTGGCGACCGTCGCCAGCAGGACCTGGAAGTAGAGCGAGACCGAGCGGTCGGCGATGTACTCCATGTCGTGGGCGAGCTTGTCGGCCCAGGACTCCTCGCGGGTGATCCGGGTCTGGGCGAAGCCGGTCACGCCCGGCCGGACGACGAGGCGCTGCCAGTACTGCGGGATCTCGCGGCAGAGCTGGGCGTAGAAGGTGGGGCGGATCGGGCGCGGGCCGACGACCGCCATGTCGCCGCGCAGCACGTTCCAGAGCTGCGGCACCTCGTCGAGGTGGGTCTTGCGGAGGATGCCGCCGATCCGGGTCCGCTCTTCCTCGGTCCGCCGGGTCAGCTCCTCGCCGTAGTAGGGGCCGAGTCGCGTCTCCGCATCCGGCTTCAGGGTGCGGAACTTGTACATCCAGAAGAGGTGGCCGGCCTTGCCGACGCGGGCGCCGCGATAGAGGACCGGCCGCCCCGAGTCGATCGCGATCGCCAGCGCGATCAGCGCCAGCAGCGGCGAGAGGACGAGCAGGATCGAGGCGGAGATGAGGATGTCGAGCGCCCGCAGGACCGGGTCGATCGGTCGCGGGTCCCCCTCGGCCGCGGGCGCGACGAGCTCTTCGAGGCCGGGCTCGGCCTCGGGCAGCTCGCTCAGGAAGGCGTTACGGGATGGGGCTCTTCGCGCAATGGTTGGACTCCGACGGTACCTAGGATCGTCTCGACTAGAAAGGCCGGGTCGCGGCGAGTTGGCGTTGCCTCCGCGGTTCGCTTCTGCAGCTCGACGGCGCGGGCGTCGGTCAGCGGTCGCATCCGGCCGGAGCGGATCAGCGCTTCGTCGACACCGCCGAGGCGGCCGCCGTAGGTCGTGTAGACGGGGGTCCCCAGCGCCGCCGCCTCGCGGTTCATCGTCCCGCCGGCGGAGACGACGAGGTCGGCGAGCGCAACCAGGCTCTGCGCCTCCACCGCCCCCGGGGGCATGATCACCGATGGCAGCCGCAGCCCCTCGATGAACTCACGCTGCGCCTGCGTCCGCGGCAGGACCACGGCGTGCACCTCGCCGTCGCGGCCGAGCCGGTCGAGCACCTTGGGGAAGAGCGGGTTCGACTTGCGGTGGTAGAGGGAGACGTCGGGCGGCGGGCGGACGATCACCACCACCCGCTTCTCGTCGACTCCAAGCCTCCGCAGCGCCTCGGCGTCGGGCTCGAAGTCGTAGAGGTAGTACTCCTCCTTCAGGCCCGGGTAGGGGAAGTACTTCTCGGCGGTGACGCCGAAGCGGCGCAGCCGCTCCAGCGGCACCGAGTCCGGGAACATCACCCGCCTGGCGAGGCGACAGCCGATCCGGTGCTGGGTGACCGCGTACTCGTAGTCGTGCATGTTGGCCTCGGGGATGCCGAGGGTCTTGGCGGCGATCGCGAGGTCGTTGGAGCCGTGGGCCAGCGCCAGGTCGAAGTGGCGGCCGCGGCCGAACCTCAGCATCCCGCTGCTGCGGGCGGCGAGGCGGTAGGCCTTGCGGACTCGCGAGGCACCGCCGTGGCGGCCGATCGGGGTATGCGCCATCCCGTGCAGCTCGAGCAGCTGCTGGGTCTGCGCGTAGTCGCGCGAGGTGATCTCGACCTCGTGGCCTTCGCCTCGCAGCCGCTCGATGATCGGGCGCAGGACCAGCACGTGCGCTGGCGCGCTCATGTCGACCCAGACTCTCAAGGGCTAAACGGTCGCCGCGAGCTCGGCGTAGAGCGGGAAGCGGTCCATCAGGGCGCCGGTGCGGGCGCGGAGATCGTCCTTCGAGCTCTCGAAGTCCGGGCCGAGGGCGGCGACGATCACCGCGGCGATCTCCCGCATCTCCTCCTCCCCCATCCCGCGCGTGGTCAACGCCGGGGTGCCGATCCGCAGCCCGGAGGGGTTCATCGGCGGCCGCGGATCGAAGGGGATCGCGTTGCGGTTGACGGTGATCCCGACCTCGTCCAGCCGGTCCTCCCCGGTCTGACCGTCGAGGCCGGTCGGGGTGAGGTCGACGAGGATGAGGTGAACGTCGGTGCCTCCGGTGAGCACCGGGACTCCACCGTCTTCCAGCCCCGCCGCCAACGCCCTCGCGTTGGCAATCGTCTGCCGCTGGCGCTGGCGGAACTGCTCGCTGGCGGCGATCTGGAAGGCGACGGCCTTGGCCGCGACCGTGTGCATCAGCGGGCCCCCCTGCTGACCCGGGAAGACCGCCTTGTCGATCGCCTGCGCGTGCTCGGCGCGGCAGAGGATCATGCCGCTGCGGGGGCCGGCGAGGGTCTTGTGGATCGTCGTCGTCACCACGTCGGCGTGCTCGACCGGGTTGGGGTGCTCACCGGCAGCGACGAGTCCGGCGAAGTGCGCCATGTCAACCATCAACTTAGCCCCGACCGAGTCGGCGATCTCCCGGAAGGCAGCGAAGTCGAGCTGCCGCTGATAGGCGGACCAGCCGGTGACGATCAGCGCCGGGCGGTGCTCCTGCGCCAGGCGCTCGACCTCCTCCATGTCGACGAGGAAGTCCTCGCGGCTGACGTGGTAGGGGACGGGGTTGTAGAGCTTGCCGCTGACGTTGATCTTCATCCCGTGGCTGAGGTGGCCGCCATGGTCGAGGGCGAGGCCGAGGAAGGTGTCCCCGGGCTCGAGCAGCGCCATGTAAGCGGCGTTGTTCGCCTGCGCGCCAGAGTGGAGCTGGACGTTCGCGTGCTCGGCGCCGAAGAGGCTCTTGGCGCGGTCGATCGCCAGCTGCTCGGCGACGTCGACCTCCTCGCAGCCGCCGTAGTAGCGGCGGCCGGGATAGCCCTCGGCGTACTTGTTGGTCAGCACCGAGCCGACCGCCTCGAGCACCGCCTGCGGCACGAAGTTCTCCGAGGCGATCATCTCCAGCGTCCGCTGCTGGCGCTTCAGCTCGGCGTCGAGGACCGCGGCGATCTCGGGATCGACCTCGGCGAGCGAAGCGTTTTGGAAGTTTTCGGGAAGGTCGGCGATGGTGAGGCGACCATAGCAACGGGCCTGGATAAGGTGAGGCCGGTGAGAGCCCGCTCGTTCCTCGCTCCACTGGCGCTGCTGCTGGCCCTGGCGCTGCCCTCCGCCGCCGCCGCGGCGGTCGAGAACCCCTGCGAAGGCCCGCAAGCGCGCTTCCTCCTCTGCCCCAACCTGCGGATCGCCCCGCCGAGCGAAATCTACGCGCAGAAGGCGGGCGGCCATGTGCTGCTGCGGGCGACCAGCGACGTCCAGAGCCGCGGCCTCGGCCCGATGGAGCTGCGCGGCCGCCGCGACGGCCCCCGCAGCATGAGGACCAACCAGCGGATCTACAAGAAGGGCGGCGGGCACATCACCGTCCCCAGCGAAGCGAAGCTGCACTTCACCTACGTCGGCACCTACTTCGGCGGCTCCTACTGGAAGGTCCACGAGCTGGCGAACTTCGAGCTGCGTCAGGTCGGCCCCGACGGAAAGGTCGGGTCCGTCGTCCGCACCAGCCCCAAGCTCAACTACTGCCTGCGCGACCTCTACCGCACCCGCGCCGGCCGCCGCTCGCCGCCGGGCCGGGTCTACCCCGGCTGCAACCAGAACCCGTTCCAGGACCGGGTCGCGCTGGGAACCTCGGTCGGCTGGTCCGACATCTACCCCGCCGCCTACCACCAGCAGTGGATCGACGTGGCGGGCCTGCGGGGCTGCTTCGCCTACCGGATGATCGTCGACCCGAAGCAGCACCTCTTCGAGTCGAACGAGAACGACAACATGTCCCAGCGCCTGGTCCGCCTGCCCTACCGGGGCGAGCCCGGCTGCTGAGCTAGCTGTAGTTCCTGAGCACGTTGTTCATCCGGGCCTCCTTGGAGGCTGGCGGTGTCGAAGCCCCAGCAACAAGGAGGAACCGGATGAAGCTCCACGCTAACGCGCCCCTCGGCCCGAAGGGCAGGGCGACGATGGTCAGGCGCGTGCTCGAGGAGGGCATCGCGCTCACGGAGGCGGCCGAGGCCGCCGGAGTGAGCGCGAGGACCGCCGGCAAATGGGTACGGCGCTACCGGGAAGAGGGCGAGGCGGGTCCGGTGGACCGTAGCTCGGCTCCCAGGCGCGTCCATAACGCGACATCGCTGGAGCGGGTCGAGGCGATCGCCGCCCTGCGCCGTCTGCGGCTGACCGGCCCCGAGATCGCCGAGACCCTGGAGATGGCGACCTCCACGGTCTCGGCGGTGCTGAAGCGGATCGGCCTCGGCAAGCTCAGCCGCCTGGCGCCGCCGGAGCCGCCCAACCGCTACCAGCGCTCCCGCGCCGGAGAGCTGATCCACATCGACGTCAAGAAGCTCGGCCGGATCGGACCCTACGGCGCCGGCCACCGCGCGCTCGGCCGCAGCTGGGCGAGGAGGGGGCCGACCCGCACCGACTCCGAGGGCGTGCGACGCGGCAGGGCGGGCTGGGAGTGCGTCTACGGCAGCTCGCCCGAGAGGGCCGCGGCCCTCTCGGGCTGGTTGGAGCGCTACAACTACCGGCGACGACATGGCGCCCTCGGCCACCGGCCGCCTATTCAGCGGCTACGGGAGCTCACCGGGAACAACGTGCCTGGCATCTACAGCTAGCCCAGCCCGACCGAGGCCAGCTTGCTCGCCAGGTCCCCGGGCGAGAGGGCGCCGTCGCGGAGGACGCGCCAGGAACCGTCCTCGTCGATCGCGGCGATGTCGACCACGGTCGAAGGCAGGCCCGGCAGCGCGCCGCCGTCGATCGCCAGGTTGACCCCGTCGAGGATCGACTCCGGGACGTCCTCGAAGCGAGCCGGCGCCGGCTCGCCGCTGAGGTTGGCGGAGGTCTGGAAGACCGGAGACATCGTCCCCGCCAAGGGGCCGCCGATCAGGCGGATGCCGAGCCGTTCGGGGTCCTGCCGGCAGGCGAGCGGGTAGCGCCGCTGCGGGTTGGCGACGATCAAGGTCGCCGGCCCCGGCAGGAGCGCGCTGACCGCCGCCTTGGTCCGCGGGCCGAGCCCGGAGACGAGCTCCCGGATCGCCAGCGGCGAGAAGTACATGACCGCCGAGGGCTTGCCGTCGTCCCGGCCCTTGAGCCGGTGGATCCTGGCGATCGCCGCCGCGTCGAGCGGGTCGCAGGCGAGGCCGTAGAGGCCGTCGGAGGGAAAGACGGCGACGCCACCCCTGGAGACGCAGCGTTCGAGCGCCTTGCGGGCGACCTGCGCCTCGCCACTCTGCAGCCGGATCAGCTCGCTCACGCCGTCTCCCCGCTCACGCGCCCGAAGACGACGCGCTCGATCCCAGCCAAGTCGCGCCGCACCTCGACCTCACCGAATCCCGCCCCGCGCATCAGCTCTGCCACCGCCGGCGCCTGCCCCTCCCCGACCTCGACGGCGAGTGCTTCCTTCTTTTGTTTCGGATAGCGGGACAAATCAAGGAAGCGGGCAATGAGATCGCGGTAGGCGTCGAGGCCGTCGGGACCGGCGAGGAGCGCCTCGCGCGGCTCCCACTTGGTGACCTCGGGCTGGAGCGAGGGCCAGTCGCGCTCGGCGACGTAGGGAAGGTTGGCGAGGACGAGGTCGAAGCGCTCGGCCCCGGGCAGGGTGCCCTCGACGAAGCGGACGCGATCGGCGAGGCCGAGCCGCTCGGCGTTGGCGCGGGCGACTTCGAGTGCCCCGGGTGAGGTGTCGGTCGCGGTCACCGCGCAGCCGGGCAGCTCGTCGGCGACCGCCAGCGCGATCGCGCCGGAGCCGGTGCCGACGTCGAGGACGCTCGCGGGCGCCGCCTCCAGCGCCAGCTCGACCAGGAGCTCGGTCTCCGGGCGCGGGACCAGCACCCGCCGGTCCACCGCCAGCTCGAGATTGCGGAAGCCTTTGCGGCCGAGGATGTAGGCGACCGGCTCGCGGCGCAGGCGGCGCCGCACCAGCTCGCCGAACCGCCTCCCCGCGGCGGGCGGGACCTCGGCAGCGGGATCGGCCACGAGCGCCGCCCGGCTCCACCCCGTCGTCTCCGCCAGCAGCAGCTCGGCGTCGAGCCGCGGGTCTTCGACCCCCGCCGCGCGCAGGGCGTCCACCGCGGCGTCCAGCGCCTCGCCCACCCCTGCGCCGACCATCACCGTCGCCACTGCATCAGGCGGCAGTCGAAGCCGCGGCCTCGAGACGCTGCCGCTTCTCCTCCGCCGACAACGCGTCGGTGAACTCGCCCAGGTCCCCTGCCAGCACGCCCTCGAGGTTGTGCGAGGTGTGCTTGATCCGATGATCGGTGACCCGGCCCTGGGGGAAGTTGTAGGTGCGGATCTTCTCCGAGCGCTCGCCGCTGCCGACCTGGGCCTTGCGCTCGGAGGCGATCTTCGCCTGCTGCTCGGCGAGCTCGCGCTCGTACAGCCGCGCCCGCAGCACCCGCATCGCCCGCTCCCGGTTCTGGAGCTGGGACTTCTCGTCCTGCATCGAGACGACGATCCCGGTCGGCTTGTGGGTGATCCGCACCGCCGAGTCGGTCGTGTTGACCGACTGGCCGCCGGGGCCGGAGGAGCGGTAGACGTCGATCTGGAGGTCGTTCTGGTCGATCTCGACCTCGACCTCCTCGGCCTCGGGCAGGACGGCGATCGTCGCCGTCGAGGTGTGGATCCGCCCCTGCGACTCGGTCTCGGGGACGCGCTGCACGCGGTGGGTGCCCCCCTCGAACTTGAAGACCGAGTAGGCGCCCTCGCCCTTGACCTCGAAGGTGACCTCCTTGAAGCCGCCCGCCTCCGAGGCCGACTGCGAGAGCACCTCGGTCGAGAAGCCGCGCTCGTCGGCGTAGCGGCCGAGCATCTTGAAGAGGTCGCCGGCGAAGAGCGCCGCCTCGTCGCCGCCGGTGCCGGCGCGGATCTCGACGATCACGTTCTTGGCGTCGTTGGGGTCGCGCTCGACCATCGCCAGGCGGATCTCCTCTTCGAGCGCCTCCAGCTGCGCCGGCGCCTCCTCGACCACCCGCCGCAGCTCCTCGTCGTCGCCCTCGGCCAGCAGCTCGCGCGCCCCCTCGAGGTCGTCGCGCAGGGTGCGCCAGCGCGCCGCCAGCTCGTTGGCGGGCTGCAATTCGCGGTATTCGCGCCCGACCTCGGCGTAGCGCTGGCGATCGCCGATCACCTCGGGGTCGGACATCTGCGCCTCGAGCTCCGCGAAGCGCGCTTCCATCTGCTCGACGAGCTGCTCGATCATGGTGCGAAGACTAGAGCGGGACCGTCGCTACGCGACGATCTCGATGTGCGGTTTCTTCGCCGCGTCCTCGGGGTTCTCCCGAGCCAGCACCGCGTTGAGAGAGGCGATCGCGACCGCAAGCTGCTCTTCGTCGGGCTCGCGGGTGGTCAGGTTCTGCAGCATCAGGCCCGGCCACATCACCGCCCGCACCCAGCGTTTGCGCCGGTTCTTCCCGGCCCACTTGATCACCTCGTAGGAGAGGCCGGCGATCAGCGGGATCCCGAGGATGCGCGAGAGCACCAGCCAGTACCAGGCGGGCAGGCCGATCGGGGCGAAGACGAAGATCGCCAGCACCATCACGATCAGCAGGAAGCTGGTCCCGCAGCGGGGGTGCAGCCGCGAGTAGAGCTTCGCCCGCGAGGGCACCAGCTCGTCCTCGGCCTCGTAGCAGGAGATCGTCTTGTGCTCGGCCCCGTGGTACTCGAAGACCCGGCGCAGGTCCGGCATTTTGCTGATCGCGAGGATGTAGCCGATGAAGATCGCGGTGCGGAGGATCCCCTCGACCAGCCAGAAGAGGAAGGGCGAGCCGAGGGTGTCCTTGATCAGGCTGGTGAGGCCGACGGGGACGACGAAGAAGAGGCCGACCGCGAGCAGCATCGAGAGGACGATCGTCAGCCCCCAGATCCAGCCGCCGATTTCTTCTTTTTGACCCTCCTCGTCCTCCTCCATCTGCGCGTTGGCCGAGATCGCCAGGGCCTTGAAGCCGATCTTCAGCGACTCGCCGAGGGCGACGACGCCGCGGATCACCGGCAGGCGCCAGATCCGGTGCCGCTCCGCCCAGGGGACGAGCGGCTCGGAGGAGACGTCGATCTGCCCCTCCGGGGTGCGGACCGCAACCGCCCAGACGGAGAGGCCGCGCATCATCACGCCCTCGAGGACGGCCTGGCCGCCGACGGGGGCGTCGCGCTTGGCGACCAGCGCCCCGTCGGGCATGCGCAAAGGGTCCCCTCCGTTGGCGGAGGGGTTGTCGGGGGATGCCTGTGCCGAGCCCGCCGGCGGGCTCACGGGCTACTTCCCAGCCCTGTGCTTGGCGGCGCGGCGCTGGAAGCGCTCAACGCGACCGCCGGTGTCGACCAGCTTCTGCTTGCCCGTGTAAAAGGGGTGGCACTCGGAGCAGAGCTCTACATGCAAGTCCTCTTTCGTCGAGCGCGTGTAGAACTGGTTGCCGCACGAGCAATGCACGTTGGCAAGCGTGTAATTGGGGTGGATTCCTGCCTTCATCTCCACTAAGTCTAGAGAACCGCGCAAGGGATGCCGATAGGTTCCTGTGCGAAAGGCAGTTGCAGCGATCCTCTTCGGCGGCGCCGCGGTCGTCATCCTCCACGACTGGGTGGGAATCGGCGGCGCCGGGCTCGACTACGCGACCAACGGGCCGATCTACGACGCGGTGGTCGTCTGCGCCGGGCTCGCCTGCCTGACGCGGGCGCGGCGGGGCGGCCCCGAGCGCGCTGCCTGGATCGCGATCAGCGCCTCGATCCTTGCCTGGGGAGCCGGCGAGATCTGGTGGACCCTCTACATCGAAGGCAACCCCGACGCCCCCTACCCCTCCCCCGCCGACATCGGCTACCTCGCCTTCTACCCGCTGGCGGTGCTGGGGCTGTACCTGCTGGTGCGCGCCCACGCCGGCGAGCTCGACCGCCGCCTCTGGATGGACGGGCTGATCGCCGCCCTCGGCACCGGTGCGCTGGGAGCGGCCCTCCTCTTCGAGTTCGTCGCCGACCGCACCAGCGGCACCCCGATCGAAGTGGCGACCACCCTCGCCTACCCGTTCGGGGACGTGGTCCTGATCTCGCTGATCGTCGGCGTGATCGCCCTCACCCGCTGGCGCCCGGGGAGGACGTGGACCCTGCTGCTCGGCGGCCTTGCGGTGATGGCGGTGGCGGACGTCGCCTTCACCCTGCAGACCTACGAAGCGATCGTCCTCGACGGCGCCTGGGTGGAACCGATCTACCTGCTCTCGGCGGTCCTCCTCGGGGCCGAGGCCTGGCAGCCGCAGGCGGACCGCATCCTCCCCGACGCGCGCTTCGACGGCTGGCGGGAAATGGTCGTCCCGGGGATCGTGGCGGCGGCGATGATCGCTCTCGTCGTCATGCAGTACTTCAACCACGCCAGCGCCCTGACCACGATTCTCTGGTCGGCGACGATGCTGGCGGTGATCGCGCGGCTCGCGCTCAGCCTGCGCGAGAACAAGCGCCTGCTCGAACAGGTCCGCACCGACCGGCTGACCGGCCTCGGCAGCCAGGCGCGCTGGCAGATGGATCTCGAGGAACGCGAACGGTCGCCGACGAAAGCGCTGACCGTGATCCTGCTCGACCTCAACGGCTTCAAGCGCTACAACGACTCCTTCGGACACCCCGCCGGCGACAAGATGCTGGGAATGCTGGGAGGGCGGCTGGGGGCGGCGATTGAGTCAGAGGCAACGGGCTACCGCCTCGGCGGCGACGAGTTCCTGGTCCTGGCCGAGGGCGGCCTGATCGACCGCGGCCGGTCCGAGCGCGACGCGCTCGCGGTCCGCTGCGCCGAAGCCCTCACCTCCAAGGGGAGCGGCTTCGACCTCAGCGCCGCCTGGGGGATCGCCTCGATCCCGGAGGAGGCGGACTCGCCGGCCGAAGCGATGCGGCTCGCCGACGTGCGGATGTACGCCCAGAAGGAGTCCCGCCGCCTCGCCGGGCCGCTAGAGGCGCTCGACCGCGAAGCCCTCGAGCAGAGCCACTAGGACCTCCGTCACCTCTTCCCGGCTCTGCGGCCGCTCGTCGCGCGCCAGCAGCATCGCCGCCTCGTCGAGCGCCCCCATCAAGAGGTGGGCCAGCGGCTTGACGGGGAGGTTGCGGATCTCCCCCGCCTCGATCGCCGCCGCCACGCTCGCTTCGATCAAGCCGAGCCCGTTGGCGGCGCCGATATCCCGCCACCGCTCCCAGCCCAGCACCGCCGGCGCATCGTGGAGGGCGATCTGGCGCAGCTCCGGTTTCGCGCACTCGTCGAGGAAGGCCTCCACCCCGGCCCGCATCGCCTCCAGCGGGCTGTGCAGGTCGGAGCCGAGGACGACGCGGGCGACGCGCTCGGTCGATTCCGCCTCGATCCGTTCATAGACCGCCTCGAGCAGGCTCGCCTTCTCGCCGAACTGGTGGTAGAGGGCGCCGCGGGTGACGCCGGCGGCGCGCACGATCTCCTCCGTGCCGACGTTCTCGTAGCCGCGGTCGGTGAAGAGGTTGCGGGCGGCGGCGATCAGCGCCTCGCGCGTGGCATGGGTGCGTTCCGCCTGCGTTCGCCGGGGTTCTGGACTTACATTCATGCAGTATGTATTTTAGAGACAAGATCAGCCAAAAGGAGGCGCATCGTGACGGACCAGCACAAAGAAATCCAACTCCCCCAGGGAACGATCCGCTACCGCGAGGCGGGCGAGGGCAAGCCGATCGTTTTCGTCCACGGCTACCTGGTCGACGGCCGCCTCTGGGACGGGGTCGTCGACCGCCTCTCCGACCGCTTTCGCTGCATCGCCCCGGACTGGCCGATAGCCGCCCACCAGGTCGCGATGAACCCCGATGCCGACCTCTCCCCGCCCGGCCTGGCCCGGTTGATCGCCGACTTCCTGACCAAGCTCGAGCTCGAGGACGTGACGATCGTCGGCAACGACTCCGGCGGTGCGATCTCCCAGATCCTGGTGACGACCCATCCCGACCGGATCGGCCGCCTCGTCCTCACCAACTGCGACACCCACGAGAACTTCCCGCCGGGGATGTTCAAGGCGATGCCGCCGCTGGCGAAGCTGCCGGGCGGGATGTTCCTCCTCTCGGCCCCGTTCCGGGTCGAAGCGTTGGCTCGCCGGGCCTTCGCCCCGTTCGCGAAGACCAAGATCCCGAACGACCTGGTTGCCTCCTGGATGCAGCCCGCGAAGACCGACTCCGGAGTGCTGCGAGACGCCGCCAAGGTCACCGCCGGGATGAACAAGCGCTACACGCTGCAGGCGGCGGAGAAGCTGAGGGGATCGCAGCTGCCGATCCGGCTGCTCTGGGCCCCCGGCGACAAGTACTTCCCGATCTCCTACGCGGAACGGCTCGCAGGGGAAGCCGGCAACGCGGAGATCGTCCAGATCCCGGACTCGAAGACCTTCGTCCCGCTCGATCAACCCGCTCGTGCGGCGGAGGAGATCGCCGACTTTGCGAGTTCATCTTGAGCAGATGAACGAACAAATGTTCCCAAACAATCGCAAAGTGCATATTTTTCGTCCGACGGGCCAGGGGAAACTTCACCAACCCCTACAGGAGGACGGAGCGCGATGTCCAAGCAGATCTTCGACCAGGATCGCCCCCGCAGCACGATGGCCCAGCGCCTCGACGAAGCCTTCGCGGGTTGCGACGAGTGGACCGTGATCGCGGCCCCCCGCCGCCGCAGCACCCTCGACTTCACCCCCACCACCTCGAGCGCCTCGCGAATCTTCGACGGCGCGTCGTTGCTGCAGGCGGAGGAAGCCGAAGCGCTGTAGTTGGGAACTCAGGGATCAGCGTCGATCGAAGCTCATGATGAGCTTCGAGACTTGATCGATCCCCAACCCAAACACCAGGATCATCGCCACCGCAGCAAGTTCCCCACCGCCACCCAATGCAACCACCGCTCCCCATGCAGCGGTGCTCAGCAGCACCACCGCTATCCCTGCCAGCGTGACCAATTTGCGTTCGCTCATGACCTCCCACCTTAATAGACGAGCGCAGACAAAACAATTACAAATGCGGCGGCCCCGATTCCGAAAACACCGCCTACCACCGTTGCCCTTCGGAGCTGCTGCTCGTCAGCGCCCGAAAGAGCGGGTCGAACATGCGCAATGAAGCCACCCACAGCGATTGCCGCGGCCGTCAAACCGACAGCCGTCGTCGCGTCGCTCATCAGGGTCGCCGCAACCACACCGCGACCCTAGGCGGCCGTTCCGCGCGCGTGGCGCGCGGAACGTGCCTTTAGCGCAACAGCTTCTCTACGTCTCCTGGTACAGCGGGCCGTCGCCGCCCTCGGGGAGGGTGAGGCGGCCGCCCTTGGCGGTGATCGCGCCGCACTGGACGCAGTTGGAGGCGGTGACGTGGACGTCGACCTCGGTGGCGCCGTTCTCGAGCTGGTCCTCGGGGATCTCGTAGACCTGGGCCGGGCACATCGAGACCCAGGTCTGCGCCACCTCGCGCGGCACGTGGGTCTGGATGCGGACGTGGTTCGGGGCGTCGTCGCGGGTGGCGTTGCCGGAGAGGAAGACCGAGTCGAGCTTGTTGAAGGTCACCTCGTTGTCCGGCTTGACGTACATGTCCTCCGCCTTGCCGACCTCAACCGGAATCTCGGAGTCGTGCTCCTGCTTCCAGTGGCCGCCAGGGAAGGCGCCTTTGGTGACCGTCATCGCCGAGGCGATCGCGCCGCCCATGAAGAACCCCTTCGAGAAGGGCTGGCGCATGTTGCGCGATTCCTTCAGGTCCTTCTCGATCGTCGAGTTGCGGATCTTCTCGTCGTAGGCCTCGAAGTTGACCGAGTCCGGATCCTGCTTCAGCGATTCGACGATCGTCTCCGCCGCGTACATCCCGGCGTGCATCGCGTAGTGAACGCCCTTCAGGGTCGGGATGTTGACCATGCTGGCCGCGTCGCCGGCAACCATCATCCCGGGCACGGCCAGCCGCTTCGGCATCGCGAAGTAACCGCCCGAGGGGATCGTCTTGGCGCCCCAGGCGACCCGCTTCCCGCCCTCGATCAGCTTGGCGATGAAGGGGTGGGTCTTGATCAGCTGCAGGGCGTCGTGGCAGCTGAAGGTCGCGTCGGTGTAGTCGAGTCCGACGACGAGGCCGATGCAGATCTTGTCCTCCCCCATCGGGTAGATGAAGGTGCCGCCGAACTCGTTGTATCTCGGCGACTTGCGCAGCGGCCAGCCCATCGTGTGGATGACCCGGTCGAGCGGCTCCTTGACCTCCCAGACCTCTTTCACCCCGAGCTCCCAGCGCATCGGATCGGCGCCGTGCATGTCGAAGTAGTCGTAGGCCGCGTAGGTGAGGTGGCCGACGGTGCCCTCGGCGAGCACGGTCGCCTTGGCGACGACGTCGGAGCCGGGCTCGAAGTTGGCGAGCTCTTCGCCCTCCTTGCCGCGCCCCCGGTCGCCGGAGCGGACGCCCTTGACGATTCGGTCCTCGACCAGCAGCTTGGTCGCCGCCGTTTCGCTGAGGATGTAGGCGCCGGCCTCTTCGGCTTTGTCGGCGAGGAAGCGGCCCAGCTTCGAGACCGAGGTGACGTAGTTGCCGTGGTTGCGGAAGCCGGGCGGCGGCGGCTTCAGCGGGAAGGCTTTGTTCTTGGTGAGGACGTAGACGGCGTCCTTGGTGACCTCCTGGTAGACCGGCCAATCCTCCTTCGGCAGGTCGGGGAACAGCTCTTCCATCGCCGAGGGCTTCATGTTCGCCCCGGAGAGCAGGTGCGCTCCGGCGACTTTGCCCTTCTCGATCACCGCGACGGGGACTTCGCCCAGCTTCTCGGTCAGCTCCGGCTCGTTCTCGAGCAGCTGCAGGAGCTTGTTGGCGCAGGCGAGGCCAGCCGGCCCGCCGCCGACGATCGCGACCCCAACCTCGATTCGATCGTCCGGCGCGTCGGTCGGCGGACCGATCACGTCGTTGGAATCGAACGGCGGCGGGAACTCACTAGGTGCGACGGCGGGCATTCAGGCTCCTTTCAGCCCTTCTTGGCTTTGATCGCCTCGGTCAGCTTGGGGACGATCTTGTGCAGATCGCCCACCACGCCGAGGTCGGAGAACTCGAAGATCGGAGCGTTCGGGTCCTTGTTGATCGCAAGGATGTTTTCCGAGTTCTGCATCCCGACCTTGTGCTGGATCGCTCCGGAGACGCCGGCGGCGAGGTACAGCTTCGGCGCCACCGTCTTCCCGGTCTGACCGATCTGGGCCGCGTAGGGGTACCAGCCGGCGTCGACCACGGCGCGGGTCGCGGCGACGGCACCGCCCATCGACTCGGCGAGTTCCTCGCAGAGCTTGAAGCCCTCGGCGGCGCCGAGGCCGCGGCCACCGCCGACGAGGATGTCGGCGTCCTCGATGTTGACGTCGGCACCGCGCTGCTCGCCGCGCTGGACCAGCTTCGCCTTGGACGACCACTCGGAGAGCTCGACGTCGACGTCGACGACCTCAGCCGTGCCGCCGCTCTCCTTGGCGTCGAAGGCGTTGAGGCGGCCGATGATGATGCCGGGCTCGGCGACGTAGCCGACGTCGGCGATCTCGGAGTCCTGCAGGATCGGCCGCTCGACCACCAGCTTGCCGCCGTCGACCTTGACCGCGGTGACCTCCATCGTCACCCCGGCGCCGAGGCGGGCGGTGAGGCCGGCCCCGATCTCGAAGCCGAGCAGGCCGCCGCCGAAGAGGGCGTAGGAGAAGCCCTGATCCTGAATCACCTTCGCCATCGCGTCGACGATCGGCTGGGCGAGGCCCTCGGGCACGCTCTTGGCCCGGTAGACCTTGCTGGCGCCGTAGTTGCCGAGCCCGGCGCAGGCGTCGTCGGCAATGTCGCCGACGACCAGCGCGGCGGCTTCGCCGCCGACTTCGCCGGCCAGCTTCGCCGCCTCGGAGATCGCCCCGAGGGAGTTTTTGTTGAAGTTGCCCTCGTCGTCGTGGAGGGCGTAAACCAGGATGCCTGCCATTTAGATCAGCTTCCTCTCGTCGAGCCACGCGACGATCTTTTCGACCGTCTCGTTGGTGTCCTCGTCCTCGATGATCTCGCCCGCTTCCTTCGCCGGCGGCGGGTTGAGGGCGAGCACTTTGGTCTTCGAACCGCTCTCGCCGACCTGGCCGCCGTCGATGCCGACGTCGCCGGTCGCCTTCGAGTCGAGCGGTTTCTTTTTCGCGCCCATGATCGCTTTCAGGCTCGGGTAGCGCGGCTCGTTGATCGCGTCGCCGACGCTGATCACGGCCGGCAGCTCGACCTCGACCGTGTCGTAGCCGTACTCGGCCTGGCGCTCGCAGCGCAGCTTGCCGTCGGCGACGTCGATCTGGATCACCTGCGTCAGCGAGGGCATCCTCAGGTGGTCGGCGACGACCGCGCCGATCGTGTAGCACTCGCCATCGTCCGACTGCTGGCCCAGCAGGACCAGGTCGGGGCTCTCCGACTCCAGCACTTTCGCCAGCGCGTAACCGGTCGCGCAGACGTCGGAGCCGGCCAGCGCATCGTCGGAGAGGTGGACAGAGCGGTCGGCGCCGAGGGCGACGGCCTTGTGCAGGGCACGGACAGCCGAGTCCGGCCCCATCGTCACGGCCACGACCTCCTCGACCGGGATCGCGCCACCCTCCTTGATCTGCATCGCCGCCTCGAGGGCGTGCGTGTCGAAGGGGTTGAGATTTTTCTCGCCGCTACGGTCCAGCCGCATCGTGTTCGGGTCGATGCGCTTCTGGACGGCGGCGTCCGGGACCTCCTTGACCAGGACGCAGATCTTCAAGTTCAAGCCTCCTTGGGGACGATTCTCAGGTCTTCGCGGGCTGCGGATCGGGCCTCACGGGCGGATTCGCGGGCGCGATCTTAGCGCTTTGGTTCCGTTGACTGACGAGTCAATCAGGATCATACCCCGATCCGTCGGACCTATGCATCGATCCGTGTCAAATGTCACGGAGCGCTCGCGGTCGCCGGGTTCAGTCTTCGGCGTGGCGGGCGGTGGCGCGCGCGTTGATGAACTCGACGATGTCGTCGGTTCCGGCGCCCGGGGTGAAGACCTCGGCGACCCCGAGCCTCTTCAGCTCCGGGATGTCGTCGGCGGGAATCGTCCCCCCGACCGTGACCAGCACGTCGTCCACCCCCTGCGCCTGCAGCAGCTCGACCACTTTCGGGACCAGCGTCATGTGAGCGCCGGAGAGGATCGAGAGGCCGACCGCGTCGGCGTCCTCCTGGATCACCGTCTCGGCGATCTGCTCGGGCGTCTGGTGCAGGCCGGTGTAGATCACCTCCATCCCGGCGTCGCGCAGGGCGCGGGCGATGATCTTGGCGCCACGGTCATGGCCGTCGAGGCCGGGCTTGGCGACGACGACGCGAATCTTGCGGGCGGTTGCTGCCTCCATCCGGCCCGGAACCCTAGACGATTGGCTCCACTGCCAGGTGCGACTGGGGACGTGTCCGGCCGAGCGGATCAAGGACGCAGGGTGCAGCCTTTGCCGGTTGGCAAAGGCAAACCCGAGGACGCAGAGACGCGAAGTGTGCCGGGCGCGTCATCCAGGTGTGCCTGGCAGTGGAGCCAATCGTCTAACGCGATCGGGGTTTGGCGCTGGCCCGCCAGGCGAAGCGGGAAGGCGGTGGCACCCGGCGCCGGGTCGCGACGCGGGAGGCGCCGAAGCCGGCGACGGTGGCGAGGACGGTGACCGCGAGGGCGACGAGGCGGCGGCCGAGCCGCTCGAAGCGGAGCGTCTGCCAGCCCTCCTCGCGCGCGATCGCCATCAGCGGTGGGTCGGGGTTGACCGCGACCGGGTTGCCGACCGCGCGCAGCATCGGCAGGTCCGAGAGCGAGTCGGAGTAGGCGTAGGACTCGCCCAGCTCGATCTCATGCCGGTCGGCGAATTCGCGCATCGCCACCACCTTCCCCTCGCCGTAGACGAAGGGGCCGTCGAGGCGGCCGGTGAAGTTGCCTTCCTCGTCGACTTCGTAGCGGGTGCCGATGCCGCCGTCCATCCCCAGCACGTGGGCGAGCTGCTCGACGACGCCGTTGCCGGCGGCGCTGACGATGAAGGTCGGCCGGCCGGCGTCCTGGTGGGCGTAGACCTCCTCCAGCATCTGCGGAAAGACGCGCGGCAGGATCGCCGCCATCACTTCCGGCCCCATCCGGTCGATCGTCCTCTCCGGCACTCCCCTGATCAGCTCCCGCGCCACCTTCAGCACCTCGGCGGTGCGCTCGTCGGTGGTGCCGCGCAGGCGGTAGCGCAGGTGCTCGACCCCCCAGCTGGCGAGCTGGCGTTTGCCGACGATTCCCTGCTTGGCGGCGATGCGGGCGAACTGCATCCCGCTCGACCCCGCCATCAGGGTCTTGTCCAGATCGAAGAACGCCGCAGCCCGCTCCGACTGCTCGGGCTGCGGCATCCGGGATCAGCCCCCGTTGACCTCGATCACGATCGCGTCGCCCTGGCCGCCGCCGGAGCAGATCGCGGCGACGCCGAGGCCGCCGCCACGGCGGCGCAGCTCGTGCACGAGGGCGCCGACGATGCGAGCGCCGGAGGCGCCGATCGGATGGCCGAGGGCGATCGCGCCGCCGTTGACGTTGACCTTCTCCTCGTCGACGCCGAGCATCCGCACCGAGTTCAGCGCGACCGAGGCGAAGGCCTCGTTGATCTCCCAGAGGTCGACCTCCTCCGGGCCCTTGCCGATCTTCTCCAGCGCCTGCTTGGCGGCGTTGGCGGGCGTTTTCGCCAGGTAGGGGAAGTCGTCGGCGACGGTCCCGTAGGAGAGGATCCGCGCCAGCGGGGTCTTGCCCTCCTTTTCCGCCCACTCCTCGGAGGCGACGACGATCGCGCCGGCACCGTCGTTGACGCCGGGGGCGTTGCCGGCGGTGTGGGTGGCGTCCTCGCCGCCGATCGCCTTCAGCTTCGCCAGCGTCTCCAGCGTGGTGTCGGGGCGGATCGCCTCGTCGGCCTCGACCGTGCTCTCGCCCTTGCGGGACTTGACGGTGACGCCGACGATCTCCTCGGCGAGGCGGCCGGCGTCGGTCGCCTCGCTGGCGAGCCGGTGCGAGCGCTCGGCGAAGCGGTCCATGTCGACGCGGCTGATCTCCAGCTCGTTGGAGACCTCGCTCGCCTCGTTGATCATCTGCTTGTCGGTGAAGGGGTTGGTGAGGCCGTCGTGGGTCATCGCGTCGAGCGCCTTGACGTCGCCCATGCGGAAGCCGAAGCGGGCACCGGGCAGCAGGTAGGGCGCGCTGCTCATCGACTCCATGCCGCCGGTGACGGCGACGTCGGTGTCGCCGGCGCGGATCGCGATGTCGGCGAGGCCGAGCGAGCGCATGCCCGAGGCGCAGACCTTGTTCACGGTCTCGGACGGGACCTCCTTCGGGATCCCTCCCTTGATCTGCGCCTGGCGCGAGGGGATCTGCCCCTGGCCGGCCTGCAGGACCTGGCCGAAGACGACCTGCTCGACCTGCTCGGGCGCAACGCCGGAGCGCTCGAGCGCGGCCTCGATCACGGTCCCGCCGAGGTCGGTGGCGTCGAGGGAGGAGAGTCCGCCGCCCATCTTTCCGAATGGGGTCCGCGCGGTTCCGAGAATCACTGAGCTGGGCATCTACTGCCTTTCCTTTCCGAAGTTCGCTTGGCCTGGCCCCTGTCCGCCAGGTCCAGCGGGTGACGATACCGACAGGGCATAGACTCGCGGCCGATGAAGGTCGCGGTGAAGCAGGTCGAGCTGGGCGAGAGCGGGGCCGATCTCGAGGTCGTGGGGCTGCTCGAGGACGCCGAGCTCCCGGCCGCGATCGCCGCCGCCCCCGGGGCAGACGAGGCCAAGGCGGGCTTCAAGAAGCTCTCGCTGCTGCGACCGGACGAGCTCCCGCCGGTGCTGGTCGTCGGCCTCGGCGAGCGCGACGAGCTCGAGCCCGAGCGGCTGCGCGTCGCCGCCGCCGTCGCCGCCAGGGAGGCGTCCCGCCTCGAGGCGACCTCGCTCGCCTGGTCCTTGCCGGAGAGCGACGATCCAGCTGCCGCCGCCGCGGCGCTGGTCACCGGGACGATCCTCGCCGGCTACCGCTTCGACCGCTTCAAGTCCGGCGACGGCGAGAAGGGGGCGCGCCTGGAGTCGCTGACCCTGCTCGGCCCATCCGAGCTCGAGCCCGCCGCGGAAGTTGCCCGGGTGACCGCCGCGGCGCAGAACCGGGCCCGGGATCTGCAGAACACCCCGGCCAACGTCGCCACGCCGAGCTTCCTCGCCGAGCGGGCGGAGGAAATCGCCGCCGGCGCCGGGGCGCTCGGCGTCGAGGTCCTCGGTCGCGCCGAGCTCGAGGCGAAGGGGATGGGCGGCCTGCTCGCGGTCAGCCAGGGCGGACCGCAGGAGCCGAAGCTGATCGTCCTCCGTTACTCCGGTGGCGGCTCCGGAAAGACGCTGGGCCTGGTCGGCAAGGGCGTCACCTTCGACACCGGCGGCATCTCGCTCAAGCCCGGCGCCGGGATGCAGGAGATGAAGATGGACATGTCGGGAGCGGCGGCCGTGCTCGAGGCGGTCGCGGCGGTCGCCGAGCTGGAGCTGCCGCTCGAGTTGATCGCCGTCGTGCCCTCGACCGAGAACATGCCCTCGGGAACGGCCATTAAGCCCGGCGACGTCATCACCCAGTACAGCGGCAAGACGGTCGAGGTCAACAACACCGACGCCGAGGGGCGCCTGATCCTCGCCGACGCCCTCGCCTACGCGGTCGAGCTCGGGGCGGAACGGGTCGTCGACATCGCCACCCTGACCGGCGCGGTGACGATCGCCCTCGGCTCCACCTACGCCGGCCTCATCTCCAACGACGACGAGCTCGCCGCGGAGGTGACCAGCGCCGGCGAGCGAACCGGCGAGCTGGTTTGGCGCCTGCCGCTGCACCCCGAGTACAAGGAGTTGATGAAGGGCAAGGTCGCCGACCTCTCCAACCTCGCCTCGCAGCGCAAGGCGGGGACGATCACCGCCGGCTCCTTCCTCGAGGAGTTCGTCGGCGAGACGTCCTGGGCGCACCTCGACATCGCCGGCACCGCCTGGGACACCGGGCGCGAGTACGTCGGCAAGGGCGCCAACGGAATGGGCGTGCGGCTCCTGGTCGAGCTCGCCCGCCATAGCGCTGGCTAACCCTCCCCCAGCAGCATGCAGGTGGCGATGCCGTGGGCGAGCAGCTTGCCGCTGTCGGCGGCGGTCAGGTTCGCCTCGGCGGTGGCCTGCTTGCGGCCGCGGTAGAGGACGCTCGCCTCGCAGAGGACGCGGCCGGTGTCGCGGGTGATCGGCCGCACGTACTTCGCCTCGAGGCCGAGTGAGGTGTAGGCGACGCCGGCGGGCAGGGTGGTGTGGACGGCGCACCCCAGGGCCGAGTCGAGCAGGGTCGCGGCGTAGCCGCCGTGGACGACGCCGATCGGGTTGTAGTGCTCCTCGCCGGGTTCCCCCTCGAAGATCACCCTCCCCTCCTCCAGCTCGACCGGGCGCAGCCGCATCGTCACCGCGATCGGCGGCGGCGGCACCTGGCCGGTGACGACCGCGGTCATGTACTCCATCCCGGTCATCGTCGCGCCGAGCGAGGCCGTCGCCACCGGGTCCTGCCAGACCAGGGTGCGGCGGCGGGAGCTCTCGGGGCGCTCGGCGGCGAAGGCTTCCGCCACCTCGGCGGCGGTCCCCTCCGGCGCCGTCACCACTCCGTTCTCGCTCACCTGATCTCCAGCCTCCGCGCGTCGGCGGTCCGCCGTGCCTGCCGCGGCGCAGCCGGGTAGTGCAGGTCGGCGCTGATCTCCGCCTCGCTGATCGCGATCCGCGGACCCTTGTGGCGCCGGTGGTGCCTGTGTCGTGGGATCAGCCTCATCTGAGGGCCTCCAATCGGCTCGGTTGCATGAAGCAACTCTGGACGGCGCGAGCCTACCGCAGTCAGTTGCTTCATGCAACCGAGTGTGCGAAGATTCACACGTGCTGCATCGCGACTATCCCGCCCTCGACTGCTCGGTTGCCAAGGCGCTGGAGGTGATCGGCGAGCGCTGGTCGCTGCTGATCGTGCGCTCGGTGATGCACGGCAACCGCCGCTTCGGCGAGATGCAGGAGTCCCTCGGGATCGCCCGCAACGTGCTCTCGGCTCGCCTCCAGCGGTTGGTCGACGAGGACATCCTCGAACGCCGCGCCTACCAGGAAAGCCCGCCCCGCTACGAGTACTTCCTGACCGAGAAGGGGCTTGACCTCTGGCCGGCCCTGATCGCCCTCCTGAACTGGGGCGACCGCTACTCCCCCAGCCCCGAGGGCCCGCGGCGGCTGATCGTCCACAAGGAGTGCGGCGGCACCGTCAGCGACCGCGGCATCTGCGAAAGCTGCGGCAAGCTCCTGCATGCGCGGGACGCCAAGCAGGTGCCGGGGCCGGGGGCGAAGGCAGAGGCCAACGCCGTCATCACGGCCGCTTAAGGCTCGCCTTCCTCCGCTTCGCGCCGGCGGATCTCGTCAGCGAGAACGATGTACTCCTCGACCATGTTCCGGTCCTTGGGGCGATTTGCCGCGCGCTTCATCGCGATCAGGTGATCCAGCGACGCGACGCGAACTGGAAGACCAAAAATTTCTTTCTCTGCCGCTCCCCTAGACAGCTCGTTATAAGAGCGGACGCCCGCCACATCAGCAAGTACGTCGAAATCTCCGAAGGGCGTGATGAAGGTGAAATTGGCGCCGTTTTCGATGGTCCGCTCGTCGAGGTGAAACGGTAGATCGGCCGGTGCCCCCCGCAGTCGGACACCGATTTCCTCCAAGGCAGAGACCAGGCGCCTCACATTTGCCTTGTCTCGCGAATACGCGACATCAAGGTCATAACTAGGAAGACTCGAGCCTCGAGCAATTCCGGCCATCCCTCCAATCAGGACGAAGTTGACCCCGTGTGCGACCAGCGGACCAAGAAGACGCCGGAGGTCAGGAGCTTTCGGGGGGACCGTCTCCATCACGGCGTCCATCCCTCTCTCTTTGGACGCGGGCTGATCGCGATCATCTGGTCAGTGAATGCAACGCCATAGTCCAAGCGCTCCCCCTCGCTCAACTTCAGCCGCTCGTCGATCTGCGTCCGGTCGATTCCAGCATCGCGTGGCTCGAGACTCAGCACCAGGTCTTCACCGAGCAGGTGCAGGAGCTCCGCCAACGTCTGCACAGTCGGGGAAACCCGTTCCTTCTCAATCCGCGAAATCGCGGACTGAGTAGTGCCGGCGCGGATGGCCAATTGCTCTTGGCTGAGGCCGTGTCGGACACGAGCTTCTCGTAGTAGTCGCCCTGGTTCTAGCTCCATATCTTATAAGCGATAATAGCTTATATGTGATCAAGGCTTGATCAGCTAGTTTTTGCTCAACGAAAGCAACGGGGAGGAACGCAATGGCGACGGCGGCTGAGCTTCAGGTCAAGGACAGGATCTTCATCGGCGGCGAGTGGGTCGAGCCCGGTGGGGCCGAGACGATCGAGGTGGTGAACCCGACCACCGAGGAGGTGATCGGGACGATCCCCGGCTGCTCGCCGGAGGACGCCGATCGTGCCGTCGCCGCCGCCCGCGGGGCGTTCGAGAGCTGGTCGCAGACCCCCCGCGAGGAGCGCGCCCGCTTCATCGCCGCGATCGCCGAAGGGCTGGGCGAGCGCGCCGAAGAGCTCACCGCGACGATCACCCAGGAGCTGGGGATGCCGCTGAAGCTGAGCGGGATCATCCAGGTCGGGCTGCCGACCTCGCAGTTCGCGGCGACGCCGCAGCTGATGGAGGAAGTCGCCTGGGAAGAGGAGGTCGGCAACTCGCGGGTGCTGCGCGAGCCGGTCGGCGCGATCGGCGCGATCACCCCCTGGAACTACCCGCTCAACCAGATCGCCGCCAAGGTCGCCCCCGCCCTCGCCGCCGGCTGCACGGTCGTCCTCAAGCCGAGCGAGGTGACGCCGCTGAACGCCTTCCTGCTGGCCGAGGTGATCGAGGCCGCCGGTCTCCCCGCCGGCGTCTTCAACCTCGTCACCGGCACCGGCCCGGTCGTCGGCGAGGCGCTCGCCGGCCACCCCGGGGTCGACATGGTCTCCTTCACCGGCTCGACCCGCGCCGGGCGCCGGGTCAGCGAGCTCGCCGCGGCGACGGTGAAGCCGGTGGCGATGGAGCTCGGCGGCAAGTCGCCGAACGTGATCCTCGACGACGCCGACCTCGAGCGGGCGGTGCCCGACGGGGTCGCCAAGTGCTTCCTCAACAGCGGCCAGACCTGCAGCGCCCTGACCCGGATGCTGGTCCCGCGCCAGCGCCTGGCCGAGGCCGAGGAGCTGGCCAGGGCCACGGCCGAGACCTTCACCCCCGGCGACCCCTTCGACTCCTCGACCCGGCTCGGGCCGCTCGTCTCCGACGTCCAGCGCGAGCGCGTCCGCGGCTACATCCAGAAGGGTCTCGAGGAGGGCGCGCGCCTGATCACCGGCGGCGCCGAGCCGCCCGAGGGGCTCGAGCGCGGCTACTTCGTCCGCCCCACCGTCTTCTCCGAGGTCGAGGCCGAGATGACGATCGGCCAGGAGGAGATCTTCGGACCGGTGCTGGTGATCCAGCCCTACGAGGGCGAGGACGACGCCGTCCGCATCGCCAACTCCACTCCCTATGGCCTCGCCGGCGGCGTCTGGTCGGCCGACGACGACCGGGCGATCGCCGTCGCCCGCCGCATCCGCACCGGCCAGATCGAGATCAACGGCGGCGCCTTCAACCCCCTCGCCCCCTTCGGCGGCTACGGCCAGTCAGGGCACGGTCGCGAGAACGGTCGCTACGGGATCGAGGAGCTGCTGCAGGTGAAGGCCCTGCAGCTGTAGGGCCATGCGGTAGAGGGGCGGGGTACCCCTGCACGGACAGACTGGCGCGCTCTGAATCCCGTGGTTCCTTTGTCACGTATAGGACGACAAAGGAACCACAACTTCGGACCGCTGCCAGATTTACTCATCCCGTGGTTCCTTTTGCACCTATCTCGTGCAAAAGGAACCACGGGATCTGCGTCTGCCTAAGCTCGATCGCCTCCAGAACTCAACGACTGGGCGGGGTGGCGGTGATCTCGCCTGCTTGACGGGGCGCCACCTCGGCGGCGCGGCCGGCGTTTTCGCCGATCCCGAAGTGGGCGCAGATCGTCAGCTCGTGCTCGCGGCGCAGGGGCCGGGCCGGGTCGACCACCGGGGCGCTGCGGATCGCCCCCGCCTCCTGGGCGACCCAGACGCCGAAGGGGGCGCCGGCGCAGTTGGAGATGGGGACGGCGACGACGCGGGCGCGGCGGCGGCGGCCGAGGCGGGTCACCAGCCACGCCGGCTCGCCACTGTCGGAGTCGACGAAGAGGCCCTGCACCTGGCCGACCGGGCTGCCGCTCAGCTCGGCGACGTCGGCCCCCAGCCAGCCCATCGCCTCGGCCGTCGTCGGCTTGCGTGCCGCCTCATCCATCGACGTGCTTCTCCAGCAGCTCGGTCGCCGCGGTGGCCGGGTCGAGCTCGCGGCGCACCACTCGTTCCAGCAGCTCGGCGGTAGCTGGATCCGCGGCGACCGTCTGCTCGAGCCGGCGCCGCATCCGGGAAGTGGCGATCCCCAGCACCTCGCTGCGGAGGTTGCGGGCGCGGCGCTCGGCCAGCGTCCCCGCCCCCTCGATGAAGGCGCGGTGCTCGTCGATCTTCAGGGCCAGCTCCTCGACCCCCTCGCCGCGGGCGGCCTCGGTGCGCAGGATCGGCACCTTCCACCCCTCCGGGTCCTGGGAGAGGGCGAGGACACCGCGAACCTCGCGGACCATCGTGTCGGTCATCGGGTGGTCGGCCTTGTTGACGACGATCACGTCGGGGATCTCCATCACCCCCGCCTTCAACGCCTGGATCGAGTCGCCGGAGCCGGGCATCAGCGCCAGCACGATCGTGTCGGCGTGGTCGACGATGTCGATCTCGGCCTGGCCGACGCCGACGGTCTCGATCAGGACGTCGTCTTTGCCCGCTGCGTCCATGATCAGCGCCACCTGCAGCGCCGCCTCCGAGAGCCCGCCGAGGGCACCGCGTGAGGCCATCGAGCGGATGAAGACGCCGGGGTCGAGGAAGTGGTCGGTGAGCCTGATCCGATCGCCGAGCAGGGCGCCGCGGGTGAACGGACTGGAGGGGTCGATCGAGAGCACCGCCACCTCGCGCTCGCGTTTGCGCAGCTCCCCCGTCAGCGCCCCGATCAGCGTGCTCTTGCCGACCCCCGGCGGGCCGGTGAAACCAATGATCCGGGCCTTGCCGGTGCGCGGGTAGACCTCGCGCACGAGATCCCAGCCGGCGGGGTCGTCGGACTCGATCAGGGTGATCGCCCGCGCCAGCGCTCGCTTTTCGCCGGCGACGAGGCGCTCGGCAAGCGGGGCGGTTTTGGCGACGTCAGCCAAGGCCCGGCCAGTCTAAAGTTGCCCCGCCGTGCTCCGCTTCCTGGCCCGCAACCGGATGCTGACCCCGCGCTACGCGCGGCTCTGCTGGCGCTACCTGTGGCGCCGCCTGCTCACCCCCGCCGGCTGGCGCTGGCGCTCCGACGGGCCCTTCTTCCTCGGCAAGCGGCTGGAACTGAAGATCGAGCCGCGGGGAGAGATCCGCTTCGGCCGCTTCGTCTGGATCGGCGACGGGACCAAGATCCGCTGCCACGAGGGCGTCGTCGAGCTCGGCGAGAAGACGGTGATGGGACAGGAGTGCACGATCTCGGCCTACCAGCGGGTGCGGATCGGCGAGGAGTGCGTGATCGCCGACCGGGCGATGTTCATCGACTTCGACCACGGCGTCGTCGAGGTCGAGCGCCCGATCCGGCTCCAGGGCATCTACAAGCGCGACGTCGAGGTCGGCAACAACGTCTGGATCGGCTACGGCGCCTGCATCCTCCGCGGCGTCAGCGTCGGCGACAACTCGATCGTCGGCACCAACTCGGTGGTCACCAAGGACGTGCCAGCCAACGCCGTCGTCGGCGGCATCCCCGCCCGCATCATCCGCATGCGCGAGACCCCGCAGGAGCTGCGCTGGGAGCGACCGGTCGAACCGGACCCGGAGGCCTGGACGACGATGCAGCCATCAGACCCGGCGTCGATCGAGTGACTGCAAGAACTCCATCAGGTCTGAAATGTATTGTCTGGCCGACAATGAGATCCGGCTGGAAAACTGCCTGCGTGGCCGGGGACGGGAGACTTCGTTCGGAGGAGGTCGCGGTCAAGTTCGGCCGCAACCTCTTCCGCTGCCGCCGCCGGGCGGCGATGTCGCAGGAAGAACTCGGCAACCTCGCCTCCCTGCACCGGACCGAGATCGGGATGCTCGAGAACGGCACCCGCCTCGCCCGCGTCGACACGCTGATGAAGCTGGCCGGGGCGCTCTCGGTCGACCCGAGCGAGCTGCTCGAGGGAATCCACTGGTCCCCGGGCAACAGCGACGAGGGCCGCTTCAGCATCAGCGACCGCTCCCTCCCCCGCCGCCGGCGCGGCGGCTGCTAGCCGGTCTTCGCGCCGGCCAGCTCGGCGTAGACCGCCGCCGTCTGCTCGGCGACGTCGCCCCAATCGAAGCGGCGCAGGTGCTCGTAGGCTTCGGCGACCAGGCGACGACCGAGCTCGTCGTCGGAGAGGACGCGGATCGCCACCTCCGCCAGCGCTTCCGGGTCGTGGGCGCGGAAACGCAACCCCGCCTCCTCGTGGGGGACGACCTCCCGCAGGCCACCGGTGTCGGCGACGATGCAGGGGCAGCCGGAGGCCATCGCCTCCAGCGCGACCAGCCCGAAGGGCTCGTAGATCGAGGGGACCACGGTCAGGTCGGCGATCCGGTAGAGCGAGTGCAGCACGTCGTCGCCGATCCAGCCGAGGAAGGTGCCGTGCTCCATCAGCCCCAGATCCTCCGCCTGGCGCTTCAGTTCGGCCTCGTGGGTGCCGGAGCCGGCGACCAGGAAACGCGTCCCCGGCGCCTCCTCGAGAACCCGCGGCATCGCCTCCAGCGCCAGCTGGAACCCCTTCTCGTAGACGAGGCGGCCGATCAGCAGGACCAGCTTCTGCTCCGGCGCCGCGAACTCGGAGCGCAGCCGCGCCAGCTCCTCGGCCGGCTGGCCGGGCAGGTCCTCGGGGTCGATCCCGTTCGGGATCACGCTGATCCGCGCCTCCTCGACGCCGAAGATGTCGGCGACCTGTTCCCGCATGTAATGCGAGCAGGTGATGACGCGCTGCGAGCGGTTGGTGATCCAGCGCTCGACGCCGTGGATGTAGGTCTGCGGGTGCTTGTCGACCCAGCCCTGATGGCGGCCGTACTCGGTGGCGTGGATCGTCGTCACCAGCGGCGCGTCGAAGCGCTTGGCGAGATGGTCGCAGGCGTTGGCGACGAGCCAGTCGTGGCCGTGGACGAGGTCGTAGCTGTAGCGGTCGCCGAGCTCGACCCCCGCGGCGAGCATGTCCGAGTTCATCCGCTCGACCCAGGCGACGAACTCGCCGAGGTCGGTGGGGCGCTTCGGCTCGCGAATGCGGTGGATGACGACGCCGTTGCGGCGCTCCATGGCGGGCGATTCCTCCCCCCCGCGGGTCAACACGTGGACCTCGACGTCGCGCTCGACCAGCGCCTCGGAGAGCTTGCGCACGTGCCGGGCGAGGCCGCCCTCGATCAGCGGCGGGTACTCCCAGGAAAGAATCAGGACGCGAGTCATTCGGGTGGCTGGGTCAGGGCTCCAAGAGCGGAGCGAGGCTGAGGTCCGGGGCGAGAGAACGCATACGCGGATCGATGGAGCCATCGCAGTCTATGGCCTCCAACATCGCCCGTGAGTGGTCGGTGGCCCGCCGGTAGGCGTAATCGCCGGCCTGCTTGCGCTGATCGAGGAACGCCCAATCGCTCGCCTGGGCGGCCAGCAGCTCGCGGGCTGCCCGCAGCAGCGGGTCCCCGCGCAGCCCCCCCGCAGCCGCCCGCAGCAAACGCAGCTCCAGCCGCCGGGCGCCGGTGGCGAGGTCGGCGACGGCGGGTGAGTCCCACGTCCTCAGGTCCTTCCCCTCGCCCCAGGTCGAGGCGTGGAGCGGACGCTCGACCGGCTCGTGCTCGGCCAGCGCCTGCGGCACGGTGAGCAGGCGGACGCCCGCCGCCTCCGCGCCCTCCAGCACCGCCCGCAGCCAGATCGGCCCCTCCGACCACCAGTGCCCGAGCAGCTCGGTGTCGATCGCGAAGACGAGCAGGCCGCGGCGGCCGCGGCTCTCGGCGCAGGTGCGAAGCCGCTGTGCCGCGGCAGCGAGGAACTCCCCCGCCTGCCGCCGCGCCGCCGCCTCCGCCGCCTCGGGGTCGTAGGCGCCGCCCCCGACCCGCCAGATCCGGATCCCGCGCAGGGATTTGCCGGCGAACTGAGCGTGGGCGGGGTCGGAGGGATAGCCGTCGAGCGACCAGAGCCAGGAGATCGCCTCCCAATCGATCGGCAGCGCCACCGGCCCTGCCTCGGTGCGGACCGGGGCCAGCGCCTCCAAGGGCTCGACGTGGGCGCTCTGGTCGACGCAGAACCACTCGACCCCCTGCTCCGCCAAGCGCCACTCGAGACCTGGCACGTAGGCGCACTCGGGCAGCCAAAAGCCGCCGTTCCAGCCGAAGCGGCGCCGGTGCGAGCGGATGCCGGTCTCCAATTGCAGCCGCACTCCCTCCCGCGTCGCCAGCAGCGGCAGCACCGCGTGGGTCGCGGCGGAGGCGGCGAGCGCCACCCTTCCCTCCGCTGCCGCCCGCCGGAAGGGGGCCAGCGGATCGCCTCCCACCGCGTCGAGCAGCTCCAGCGCGTGGCTGTAGCGGCGGCGCTCTCCCTCGCACGCGGCCCGGCACTCCTCCGGCACCTGCGGCAGGTCGGCTTCGGCGGCGCCGATCCGCCACTCGACCAGGAAGCGACGCAGGCGCTCGGCGGCGGCGCGGTCCTCGAGCTGGTCGGCCAGCACCGGCGTCACCGTCAGCGTCAGGTCCCGCGCCACCTCCAGCACCGGCAGGTAGGAGCGGATCACCGCGTCGAACAGCCACTCCTCGCCGAAGGGATAGGTCCCGAAGCCCTCGACGTAGGGCATGTGGCTGTGCAGGACGATCGCCAGATCGCCGGCGGTCCCCTCGCTGCTCATTCCCCCGGGTGGCAGACGGCGAGGAAGTCGAGGGCGCGGTCGAGCCCCCCCTGCCGCAGGCGGAAGTCCGAGGCGGCGATCGCCGGCGTGAAGCGGTCGTAGAAGCGCTTGGTCAGGCCGAGGCGTTTGTGGACCGTGTCCCAGCCGAGCCTGATCGCCAGCTCGTGGGCCCGCAGCTTGCGCGCGTGGAAGAGCCCGAACAGCTCGACCCGCTCGAAATGACCCTCGCAGAGCGCCCGGAACTCCTCCGCCCGGTACTCCTTCACGTGCCAGGGGTTGTCCGACTTCTCCGCCCCCGGCGGCGCCAGCGTCAGCAGGTTCGGGGTCGAGACGAAGGCGACGCCGCCCGGGTCGAGCATCGACTTGAAGTGCTCCAAAATCGCGCCGGGGTCCTGGACGTGCTCGATCGTCTGCAGGAAGACGACCGCGTCGCAGGGCTCCGAGAATTCTTCGACCAGGTCGCGCTCGAAGCGGAGGTTGGGGCGCTGGTAGCGGAGGCGGGCGTGCTCGTGCGCTTCGGGGTTGGCGTCGACGCCGACGACGCTGGCGGCGGTGCGGGCGAGCACGTCGGAGCCGTAGCCCTCGCCGCAGGCCATGTCGACGACCCGCTTCCCCCGCGCCCGCTCGGCGATCCACTCGTAGACGACCAGGTGGCGGCGGAACCAGTAGTTCTCCTCCGGCACGTCGGGCAGCGTCCGCTCCCCCGTCAGCGGCAGCGGCGGCACCCCCGGCGGCTGGTTCAGCTGGACGTAGTGGCGCTCCACTGCCGGGACCGTATTAGAGTGCCCGCCGATGCCGGCTTCCCCCTCCGCCACCCCGGAGCACATCAAGGACGTCAACACCCGCTACCACGACGCCGCCGCCGAGGAGTACGACGCCAAGTGGGGCATCGACTTCGGCGAGGTCGGACAGCGACAGGTGCGCCTGAAGCTGGTCAAGGCGCTCGGCGGGCTGAAGGGCCGTTCCTTCGGCGACGCGCTGGAGATCGGCTCGGGGACCGGCTACTTCTCGCTCAACCTCGTCCAGCTCGGGGTGATCGAGCGGCTGACCGCGACCGACATCTCGCCGGGGATGCTGAAGCGGCTGGCGACGACGGCGGAGGCGCTGGGGCTGGAGGGCGTGACCACGGTCGCCACCGAGGCCGAGGTCCTGCCCTTCGAGGACGAAAGCTTCGACCTCGTCCTCGGCCACGCCGTCCTCCACCACATCCCCGACCTCGACAGGGCCTTCGCCGAATTCCGCCGCGTCCTCCGCCCGGGAGGGATGATCGCCTTCGCCGGCGAGCCCTCCCGCTACGGCGAACGCCTGGCGGCGGTGCCGAAGCGCACGGCCCTGGCGCTGGCGCCGATCTGGCGACGGGCGATCGGGGCGAGTCAGCGCGCGGTCCCCGAGTCCGAGCAGTCGGAGGGACACTCGTTCGAGGGCGAGGTCGACGTCCACGCCTTCGCACCGGCCGACCTGCGCCGCCTGCTCCGCGACGCCGGCTTCGAGCAGCGCCACGTCGGCGGCGAGGAGCTCCTCTCCAACGCCTGGGGCTGGGGCCTGCGCACGATCGAGTCGAGCGCCGAGCCGGAGTCGGTCCCGTTCGGCTGGCGCCGCTTCGCCTTCCGCAGCTACATCGCCCTGCAGAAAGTCGACACCCGCGTGCTCGAGCCCTACCTGCCGGCGGAGCTCTTCTACAACCTGCTGGTCTCGGCCCGCAAGCCGCTTTAGGCGCAGCGGTAAAGGGGTCCGGTCATCCCCTGAGTGAATTGAGTCGCGCCCCTATGTCGGGGCGGCTCCCGAAGATGCTGCCTGCCTATGGCAGGCAGAGATCAGATTGCATATCGCGCGCTTCGCGGACATTCACTCAGGGGATGACCGGACCCCTCCTCCACCGGCTCAGCCCTTTCGTTCGCCCGGGCTGCGGGCTCGGAACAGCTTCACCCGGTAGTCGAGGCCCTTGAGGCGGCGTTCGCCGACGTAGGAGTAGGAGAAGCCGTCGCCGGCGGCGTCCTTGGCCGCCTCGTCGAGGACGACGCTGCCGGGACGGGCGACGTTGGTGATGCGGCTGGCAAGGTTGACGGCGCGGCCGTAGTAGTCGCCCGACTGCGGCAGGGTCGGGCCACTGGCGATCCCGGCGCGCAGCCAGGGGAACTGCTGGCCTTCCTGCTCGGCGGCGTGGATCAGGTCGAGGGCCGCGGCGACCATCGGCTCGGCCTCGGTGGAGACGAGCATCACCGCGTCGCCGATCGTCTTCACCAGCCGCACCGGCGGCTCGGCGACCGCGGTCGCCATCTCCTCCAGGCGCCCCGCCACCATCCCCAGCTCCTCGGCCGCGATCTCCTCCCCCAGCCGGGTGAACTCGACCAGGTCGGCGAAGCAGATGGTGAGGTCGACGGTACCGCCGAGCTCGCCGGAGGCGAGGTCGGTGGCGCCGATCACGTCGCGGCGGATCTGTTCCAGCAGGTGGGCCTGCAGGGCGTAGACGACGGTGGGTCCGGCGAGGGGCAGCATGTACTCGGCGGCGGCGGCGAAGCGGAGGGCGACGTCGCGCTCGGTATCCCCCGGCTGGGTCAGGGTGCGGATGATCAGCTCGCGGTTGGCTTCGGCGATCCGGGCCGTCCCCATCCCGATCGTCCGCGCCACCTGCAGCATCCCGTCCTCGGGCAGCCCGGCGGCGAGGAACGCCTTGATCCGGCGCGCCGCCTCGAGATCCGCCTCGGTTCCCCGCGGCTCGTCGGGATCTCCGTAGGGGACGCCGAGGGCGGAGCTGAAGCGCTGCAGCATCTCCAACTCGATCCCGGCCAGCTCGGCGATTTCGCGGGCGGTGTAGCGGGGGCCTTCGCCGGCAAGCGCCCGCTCGACCGGCAGCAGGGTCAGGCGGCCGGCGGCAACCGCCTCCCTCAGCTCCTCCAGGGTGCAGCCTTCGCCGTAGAGCTGCTCGAGCAGCTTGCGCCGGGCTCGGCGCGCCTCGCCCTCGATCCCCTCCAGCAGCCCCTCCGCCTCGAAGTCGATGTCGGGCCTCACCGCCATGGGTCAGTCAGCGTACGCCACGGCTCCGTCGCGCCTGGGGTCGCCGCCGCCGCTGAGCGCGCCGCTGGCGGGGTCCCGCGCCACCGCCTGGGTGCCTCCGAAGAAGAGGTTGAGGGACGGTCGGCGCGCCACCGGCACGCCCCGGGCTTCGACCCGGTCCAGCGCCGCCGGGTCGATCCCGGGCTCCGCCTGGACCATGCCCTGCTCGAAGTGAAGGCGCGGAGCTTCCACCGCCGCCGCCACCGGGTATCCCTGCTCGACCACCCGCACCACCGTCTGCAGGATCGCCGAGCGGATCCTGTTCGACCCGGCGCTGCCCAGCGCCAGCACGATCTCGCCGTCGCGCAGCACCACCGTCGGCGCCATCATCGAGGGAACCCGCCGCCCCGGCGCGATCAGGTGAAAGCCGGCGGGGTTGAGGTCCTCCTCGCCCAGCATGTTGTTGAGGATCACCCCGGTGCCGGGAACCAGAACCCCGGACCCCGACCCGTTCGAGCAGGTGACGCTTGCGCAGCTCCCTTCGGCGTCGAGCACCGAGATGTGGGTGGTGGAGCCGAGCAGGTCGGCGGCGGCGAGGTCGAGCCCGATCGGGTCGAGGAAGCTGGCCTCCATCCCCTCCTCGTAGAGGGACTCGGCGAAGGCGAGGTCGCGGCGGGAGTTGGCCGCTTCCATCGCCGCCACCAGCTGCTCGGGACCGCTGTGGGGACCGAGGCGCTCGAGCAGGCCGAGGCAGTAGGAGATGAGGATGCCGCCGGAGGAGGGCGGCGGGTTGGTGAGGACTTCGGCGCCGCGGAAGGGGGTGTCGATCGGCTTGCGCTCGATCGCGGCGTAGGAGGCGAGGTCCCCGGGCCCGATGATGCCGCCGTTGCCGACGACGAAGTCGCTGATCGCCGCCGCCACCTCGCCGCGGTAGAAGGGCTCTGCCCCCTGGTCGGCGTAGCGTTCGAGCGCCTCGGCCAGTTCCGGGAAGCGGAAGACGTCCCCCTCCCTCAGCCGCCGGCCGGCCGGCGCGTAGAGCTCGCGCGTCCCGGTCATGTGTTCGTGGATCGGGGCGAGGATGTCGAGGATGTAGGCCTGCCCGCGGTTGATCCGGGACCCCTCGCGGGCGTGGCGGATCCCGGGGCCGACGAGGTCGGCGAGCGGCAGCGTCCCGAACCGCTCCAGCGCGTGCGCCAGGCCCGCCGCCGTCCCCGGCACGCCGCAGGACGCCGGCCCGACGTAGAACGTCTGCGTCGTCTCGGCGTCGAAGCGGACGGGGACCGGGACGAGCTCGGTGGTGCGGTCGATCTCGTCCAGACCCGGCGCGGCGACGAAGAAGTCGACCAGCGTCGTCTCGCCGGCCCCGTGGACCATCATGTGGCCGCCGGCCCCGAACCCGGTCAGCGGGCTCTCGACCGCAAACGAGGTGAGCACCGCGCAGACGGCGGCGTCGACCGCGTTCCCGCCCTCGCGCAGAACGGCGGCGCCGGCCTCGGCGGTCAGCGGATGGCCGGCTGCGACGACCCCTCGCATGGGGCTCGTCGTCAGCCGGGGAGGAACTCAGGGACGTCGATGCCGAGCTCCCGGTCGCCGGAGCGGCCGCGCCGACCGGCGTCGGCGTCTTTGGTGCGGCGGATCGTCGGCTCGGCGGCGCGGCGCGGGGCGCTCGGGCGGCCGTCGAAGCGGGTGGCGACGACGGTGACCCAGATCTGGTCGGAGAGCTCCTCGTCGACGTTGGCGCCGAAGATGATGTTGGCGTCCGGGTGGGCGGCCTCGCCGACCACCTTGGCGGCCTCGGAGACCTCGACCAGGGAGAGGTCGGCGCCGCCGGTGATCGAAAGCAGGATCGAGCGGGCGCCCTCCATCGAGGTCTCCAGCAGCGGCGAGGAGATCGCTTTTTCGGCGGCGAGGACGGCGCGGTCGTCGCCGTAGGCCATCCCGATCCCGAGCAGGGCCCGGCCGGCTTCGGACATGATCGTCCGCACGTCGGCGAAGTCGAGATTGATCACCGCCGGCAGCGTCACCAGGTCGGAGATCCCCTGGACGCCCTGGCGGAGGACGTCGTCGGCGACCTTGAAGGCCTCGACCATCGAGGTCTGCTGGTCGAGGACGTCGAGCAGGCGGTCGTTGGGGACGACGATCAGGGTGTCGACCTCCTGCGAGAGTTCCTCGATCCCCTTCTCGGCCTGGCCGCCGCGGCGGCTGCCCTCGAAGCTGAACGGCTTGGTGACGATCCCGACCGTGAGCGCGCCGACCTCGCGGGCGAGGCGGGCGACGACGGGGGCGGCGCCCGAGCCGGTGCCGCCGCCGGCGCCGGCGGCGACGAAGACCATGTCGGAGCCCTTCAGCAGGCGCTTGATCTTGTCCTGCTCCTCGAAGGCGGAGCGGTGGCCGACCTCGGGGTCGGCGCCGGCGCCGAGGCCGCGCGTCTGCTCGTCGCCGATGTGGACGGTGACGTCGGCGACGCAGAGCTGCAGCGACTGAAGATCGGTGTTGACGGCCATGAACTCGACCCCGGGCACGCGGGCGTCGACCATCCGGTTGACCGCGTTGACGCCGGCGCCGCCGACGCCGACGACTTTGATCACCGGCTGGTGCGGCTCCCCGCTCCCCGGCGGCTCGTAGGCAGGCTCCTCGCGCCCGTAGCGCGGGTTTTCAGGCGTGAACTGCTCCCGCCGCGGCTTCGGCTCCTCGTTGAAGACCCGCTTCAGTCGCTCGGGCGCGGACTCGGTCGACCCCTCGATTTCCTGGTCGTAAAGAGCGGGCGCCTCCTCCTGTCGCAGCGGAACGTCAGCCGAAGGCGTCTCTCCTGCGGGTGGCGACGATGCGGGACCCTCGCCGCCAGGCGAGGGGGACGCATCGGAGACAGGACCCGCAGGCTGAGAGGTCTCGTCCTGTTCCTTCTTCGCCTCAGCCGGATCCTGGCGCCCGTATCGCGGCGCCTCGGGCGGATCCACCGGCGCGTCCTCGGACGTCGACCGGAACAGGTCGGACAGCGGCCCCTCGCGCATGCTTGCGCGCTTGTTACGCCGAGCCATGGGACAGAACCTCCTTCGCCAGCTCCCGGTAGTAGTTCGCTGCGCTCGAGTCAGAATCGTACTTGAGCACGGAGGACCCTTTTACAGGCGCCTCGGCGAATTTGATCGCCTTGCGGATACGGGAGCGGAAAACGAGGTCGCCGAAGTTCTCCTCGAGGATCTCGATCGCCTCCTTGGCGTGGATGGTCCGCGAGTCGAGCATCGTCGGCAGGATCCCCTCGATCTTGACGTCCGGGTTGAGGTTCTCCTGGATCATCCGCAGCGTGTTCTGGAGCTGAACCAGGCCGCGCATCGAGAGATACTCGCACTGGACGGGCACGATCACCTTGTTCGCCGCGGTCAGCGCGTTGATCGTCAGCAGGCCCAGGCTCGGCGGCGTGTCGATGCAGACGAAGTCGTAGTCGCCGGAGACCTCTTTCAGCGCTTTCTCCAGCGAGCGCTCGCGGCCGATCTTGGTGCTCATCGCGATCTCGGCCCCGGCCAGGTCGATCGAGGCGACGGCGATGTCGATCTCCCGCTTGACGATGATCTCGGAGATCGGCATGTCGTTGACGAGCACGTCGTAGAGGCTCTTCTCGACCTTGTCGGGGTCGATCCCCTGGCTCATCGTCAGGTTCCCCTGCGGGTCGAGGTCGATGCAGAGCACGCGGTAGCCGGACTCGGCGAAGGCGACGGCCAGGTTCAGGGTCGTGGTCGTCTTGGCGACGCCGCCCTTCTGGTTGGCGAAGGCGATCACTTCCGCCGTCTTCACCGGCCCCTCCTCGGCCGCCTCCTTCTCGCTCAGGAAGTCGAGCCGGGTCGGCGCGATCAGGTCGACCGCCCTCATCCGCCCATCGCCCTCTTCATCCTCGGAAGGCTCGGGCTCCTCGGCGTTGAGAGCAACCTCCTCCGGAGCGACAGCTTGAAAAACGGTCGTGGGCTGCTCGTCAACCTCAAGCGCCTCTGCCACGGGTGGCGACGATGCGGGACTCTCGGCTTCAGCCGAGAGGGACGTATCGGAGACAGGACCCGTGGCCCGAGGCGCCTCGGGCACAGCCTCTTCCATCTGCTGGAGCTCGTCGACGATCGGAGCCTCCTCCTGAATCTCGACGGGAGCGGACTTTGGCTTCTTGCGGCTTAGAAATCCCATTGCGCGGATATTCGTATGGGACCTGGTTTTTCCTGCCAGCTCCTGAAATTGCTAGGAATCAGTCAATCCCCGATCTTTTAGACAAGAGACTGGTCATCGTCACCGGCAAGGGCGGCGTCGGCAAGACCACGGTGGCGGTGGCCCTCGGCCTGCGCGCCGCCAGCGAAGGCAAGCGGACGATCGTCTGCGAGGTCTCCTCGCAGGAGAACACCTCGCGGATGTTCGAGCACACCGCCGTCGGCTTCCACGAGGTCGAGATGGAGGAGAACCTCTGGTCGATCTCGATCGACCCCGACGAGTCGATGCGCGAGTACGTGCTGCTGCAGCTGAAGGTGCGGGCGATGCGGGACATGCTCTTCCGCAGCCGCATCTTCAACTACCTCGCCGCCGCGACCCCGGGGCTGAAGGAGCTGGTCACGATCGGGAAGATCTGGGAGCTGGCCCAGCTCGACCGCAAGGTGAAGAAGGGGCGCAAGTACGACCTGGTGATCGTCGACGCTCCCGCCACCGGTCACGGGGTCGGGTTCCTGCAGACGCCGCGCACCTTCGCCTCGATCGCCCGCGTCGGCCCGATCCACTCCCAGGCCCAGACCCTCGACCGCTTCATCACCGACCACGAGCACACCGGCACCGCGATCGTGGCGCTGCCGGAGGAGATGCCGGTGAACGAGTCTGTGGCGCTGGAGAGGGACCTGCGCGACGAGGTCGGAGTCGCGGTCGACCGCGTCTACCTCAACGGGCTCTACCCGGAGCGGTTCAAGAAAGGCGAGGCGGAAAAGCTCTCGCAGCTGGCCGAAGAGGAGAACGGCGCCGCCAGGGCGGCGGCGCGGGCGGCGCTCTCGGAGTTCGGCCGCGCCCGCTCGCAGCGCCAGCAGCTCGCGCGCCTGAAGCGAGGCGTCGAAGCTCCCGTCAAAACCCTGCCCTTCCTCTTCGAGCCCGAGCTCGACGTCGAGGCGGCTCGCACCCTCGCCGGGAAGCTCTCCTGATGGCCGCGCTGGGCGAAGTCCTCGAGGGTAAATCGATCTGCATCTGCGCCGGCTCCGGTGGCGTCGGCAAGACGACGACCTCGGCCGCGATCGCGACCGGAATGGCGGCGCAGGGGCTGAAGGTCTGCGTGCTGACGATCGACCCGGCGAAGCGACTGGCCGACTCGCTCGGCCTCGAGGAGCTGGGAAACGAGGCGCGCCGGGTCGATCCCGCCCTGTTCGAGGAGAAGGGCGTGGAGATGAAGGGGGAGCTGTGGGCGATGATGCTCGACGCGAAGGCGACCTTCGACGAGCTGGTCGCGCGCCAGGCGCCCGACGAGGAGTCGCGCGACCGCGTCCTCAACAACCGGATCTACCAGCAGATCTCCAGCGCGCTGGCCGGCTCGCAGGAGTACATGGCGATGGAGAAGCTGTTCGAGCTGCACACCGAGGGCGAGTTCGACCTGCTCGTCCTCGACACGCCCCCGACCCGCAACGCCCTCGACTTCCTCGACGCGCCGAAACGGCTGACCCAGTTCATCGAGGGCAAATCGCTGCGGGTCTTCATGAAGCCGACCGGGCTGGCGGCGAAGGTGACCGGCCGCGGCGTCTCGGTCGCGCTCAGCGTCTTCAAGAAGATCGTCGGCTTCGACCTGCTGGCCGACCTGGCCGAGTTCTTCAACGCCTTCAGCGGCATGGTCGACGGCTTCCAGGCGCGGGCCAAGCGCGTCAACAAACTCCTCGCCGACCCGGAGACCTGCTTCCTCGTCGTCTGCGGGCCGCAGGGCGAGCCGATCGACGAGGCCGTCTACTTCCACCGCAAACTAGTAGAGGCCAAGCTCCCCTTCGGCGGCGTCATCGTCAACAAGGTCCACTACCCCACCGACGATCTCCCCGCCGAGGTCGACGACCTCCCCGCCGCCCTCGCCGACAAGCTCGACGACGCCAACCTCGCCAAGCGGGTGGCCGACAACTTCGCCGACTACCAGGCCCTGGCCGAGCGCGACGCCCGCAACATCGACCACCTCGCCAACGAGCTCCGCACCAGCTCCGTGATCCGCGTCCCCTACCTGGACGAAGACGTCCACGACCTCCGCGGCCTCACCGAGATCGACCGCTACCTCTTCGCCACCGCCGAGGAGCGGGTGGAGATGGCCGCGGGCCGGGCTTAGGGCGTGTCGACTTTTGCGTCCATATGGACGCAAAAGTCGACAATGGGTTAGCTGGCGCGGTTGCGCGAGTACTCGAACTCGAGGTGGCTGACCTCCCAGTCGGCGTCCTCGGGGACCGGGAAGAGGTGGCGCACGCGGGGGGTGTCGATCCGCTCGCGGTGCTGGATGTCGCGGTCGGAGTCGACCGGCCATTCGATCGAGTCGCCGCCGCGCGGGTCGGAGACCTCCTCCAGCCACGGGGTAGCCGTGATCCTGATCTCGTCTTCGGCCGGGACCGGCTCCATGATGCGGGTCTCCTGCTCCACGTCCTCCTCCTCCGGTAGTTCGTCGACGGGCAGTTGAAGTTCGGCGGAAGGCTCCGGCTCGATCGCTTCGATCGAGATCTCCTCGGCTTCGGGCTCCCACTCCTCGGCCAGCGGCTCCTCCGGCTCCGGCTCGAAAGACTCCGAGACGGTGATCTGGGCGTCGCCTTCGGCGAGGCCGTTGACGATCAGGGTCTCGTCGGCGACCGTGCTGAGGTCGTTGCCGAGCTCTCCCAGCGCCGCCTGACGCAGCAGGCCGCGGACCCCCTCCTCGACCCAGGCGGCGAGCTCGACGGCGCGCTCGGCCGGGCGGCCGTTCATCATCGCCCGCTCCAGCCCGAGCACCTCCTCGACCTTTTCGCCGGCCTCGATCCGGTCCATCTCCTCGTCGGCGATCAGCGCCGCCGCCCGCAGCGGCAGCGAGGCGCCGACCGGACCGTGGCCCTCCAGCACCGCGCGCAGCGCCAGCAGGTGGTCGCTCAATCCCTCCAGCGCGGTGGCGCGCTCGCAACCCATCTCGAAGCGGCCGACGGCCCAGGTGAGGGCTGTGTCGGGGTCGGGTCGCGCCTCCAGGGCGGTCCCGAACTCGATCAGCTCCTCGGCCTCGGCCTCGCTCAACCGGTAGCCGCCGGGACGCGTGGCCGGCGCGCCCGTGGCGATTCGCCGCCAGCAACCCTCGCCGGTCGGCGCGAAGGCATACGGCCCGAGGCCGATGCCACCGCCCTTGAAGAGCCTCATCACGCTGATCAGCTCGCGCAGCTGCATCAGCGCCGCCTCCACACCCTCATCGGGGTCCTGCTCGGCCACCGCCAGGTACTGCGGCTCCCAGGCCGCGCGGCCCATGCCCTCGCTGCGCATCGCCTCGACCGGCGCCTCGATCGAGTCGGCGCGAACGATCCGCATCCCGTGGGGCAACTGCAGGCGCGGCATCAACATCCGCAGGCCGACGATCGGGACGATCAGCACCTCCGCCTCGTCGGCGTCGCGCGCTTCGGCGCCGAGCGTGGCCAGCGCCGCCTCGAGCCGCTCGCGGTCGAGCGCGAAGCCGGCCGAGCCCTCCCAGAGCTCGGAGAAGAAGGCGATCAGCATCAGCTCGGCGCGCTCACCCGGGTCGGCGGGGACGCCCTCGCCGCGCGCCTCCAGGTAAGGGGCGGCAACCCCGGCTTCGACCGTCGCCTCACGGGCGGCGGAGAAGCTCGGCAGCGCCCGCAGCTCGTCGCCGTGCTCGACGACGTAGCGGCCGGTCATCGGCACGTAGCTGTAGAAGGCGGATTCGTCGCCGGCGTCGGCGGCGACGTCGAAGGGGATCTCCTCCCCCATCGCCACCAGCGAGCTCAGCCGCGAAGCGGTCTCGGCGGCGAGGCGCTTGATCGATTCGTTGAGGAGGAAGTCACGCACACCCACGCATTCCGTCCGCGGGCGGACCCTCCTGCGACTGCACGATCGCTTGCAGCCGAAGTCCTAGACGGCAGCGGGCGTGCGATCGGCCGCGTCGCCCAGCAGCCAGCGCATTCCGTAGCTGCGCATGTCCTCGACCAGCGGCACCAGGGCCTCGCCTTTCGGCGTCAGCGCGTACTCGACCCGCGGCGGCACCTCGGGGTAGGTGTGGCGGGCGACGATGCCCTCCTCCTCCAGCGCCCGCAGGCGCAGCGACAGCGTGCGGGGGCTGATCCCCTCCAGCGAGCGCTCGAGCTCGCAGAAGCGGGCGCTGCCCTCGGCGAGGTCGCGGATCAGCAGCAGCGTCCACTTGCCGCAAACGACTTCGGCGGTCCTGCAGACGGGGCAGCTGGAGTTGCTCTCGGCACTCATGGTCGAAGGGAGACGGCGATCGAGCCAATCTCGCTTCACCAAGTGTAGCTACATGACTTCACTTACTGAAGCAGGAGCAAACCGCGCTGCACTCAGAATTTCCCGGCGGTGACGGGGTAGATCTTCAGAACGGTGACCTTGTAGCGGTCGCCGGCCGGACCGTAGACGAAGGTGAGCGGCATGCCGGTTTCGACTTCGAGCAGCTGGCAGGTTTTGTCCCCGGAGAGGCATTTGGCTTCGCCGAAGATCGAGGTCACTTCGTCGGAGACGAGGAAGAGGGCGTTCTTGGTCTTCGGGCTCATCCCCGCATAGGTCACGACCTGGGTCTTCTCTCCCGGCAGGGGCGCCGGGGAAAGCACCCGCGAGCGGGTCACCGGGTCGCCGGACTCGGTGCCGCCGTCGGCGGCGGTCGTCGCCTTCTTGATGCGGACGTCGATCGCGAAGGCGAAGAGGGTGACGTCGCCCTGCGGCTGCCCTTCCTGGCCGGAGGAGCCGGGCTCGTCGGTTTCGGTCTTCGTTTCGGTTTCGGTGACGACGCCTTCCTTGTCCTTCGTCGTCCTCGTCGTTTCCGTCGTCGTCCCTTCGGTGGTGGTGGTCGAGGTCGAGGAGGAGGTGACTTCGCTCGATTCGAAGCCGTTGTCGCCCTCCGAGCCGAGCTGCGCAGCGGAGAGGTCGGGCTTGGCTTCGGGACCCTGGAACGGGTCTTTCGGCGAGCGACCGCGGAGGCGCTGGCGATAGTCGCGCAGGCCGGGGGTAGCCGGGACCACGGTCAGCTGCGAGGTGTTGACACTCGCTTCCGCCGGTGGTTCGACCTTGGGCGGAGCGACCTCGTCGGAGCCGCCGAGCAGGAAGGGGACGGCCACGATCGCGACCAGGGCGAGCCCGACCAGAGGCAGCAGCCGCCGGTCGCGCAGGTCGTAGTAGAGATCCGAGACGAAGGCCGGAACCTTCAGCTCCGGCATCTTCAGGTCGGGTCCTTTGAGCTTTTTCATGGCGCCGTCCCGGTCGTGGTCGAGGTCAGGGTCGTCACTTCTTCAGGCCCGCTCGGCGTGGCTCCACCCGTCAGCCCCTCGCCCGGCGGGGTTACATACGCGGTGACGGAGAGGTTCGCCTGCAGCTTCGAGCTTTTGTCGTTTCCTTCCAATGGCGTGAGAGCGAAGCTGCCGACGGTGACCAGGCGGCCGTTGACCGTCACGTTGCCGTTCGTGGTCTTGACCAGGCTGTCGAGCTTTTCCACGAAGGAGGCGACCTGGAAGAAGTCCCCTTGGAAGGTGAGCGAGTACGGCATCGCGGCCAAGCCGGCGGGACCGGCCGACGCGCCCAGCGGCAGCAGCGATGCTTCGGCCTCGGTCGGGCTGGCCACTTCAGGACTGGTGGCCGGGGCTTCTTCGCTCCCGGCTTCCTGCGTGAGCGCTTCGAAGGAGGCCCCGGCCCTGGTCGCAAGTCGATTCAGCTGAACCAGCAGCGAAGCGGTTTCATCGCCGCTCGGAACCGCCTTGCCGATCACGACCAGGCGCGCGTAGTCCTCGGGAAAGGAGCGTTTGGCCGCGGCCGCGGCCGCGGCTTCGGAGCGGTGCTGCGCCAACGAGACTTCAGCGGATTCGATCTGGCCGCCGAGTTTCTGCGCCTCTTCACGCTTGGGGCTGAGGAGAAGCATCCAGAAGGCGGCCGCGAGCGCGACGACGACGAGCATCGCCGCGATCAGGAGATTGGTCCGTTTTTTGGTCTGGGCCTTCAAGATCAGCCGCCTTCTTCGGTTTCTTCCGTCTCTTCGCCGCCTTCGGCTTCTTCCGTTTCCGGCGCGACTTCGCCTTCGGTGGCGCCCAGAGGGACGGGCGCGGCGTCGAAGGCGACCACCAGGCTGTATTTGAGTTCGAAGCCGGCGTCCTCGCAGGCACTGCCGCCGGAGTCCGAGGACCCTTCACCCAGGGCCGAGGACTGGAGACCGACCCGCGTCACCCCGTCGATGTCCTTGAGCGCGGTGACGAACCGGGCGACCGAGTCCTGGCCGACCGTGCAGCCGCTCAATTCCAAAGAGGGACCCTGGATCCCGCCAAGCCCTTCTCCGCCCGCTTCTTCCCCGCTTGCCCCGGCACCGGCGGTGAGGTTGGTCAGCAGGACGTCGTCGGGCAGGACCAGGGCCAGTTCGCGCATCACCCGCGGCCAGTCGAAGCGGCTGTCGGCGAGGCCGGCGACGGTTTCCACCCGCTGCTGGCTCATCACCTGGAACTGCGCGTACGGCGCCAGCTCTTCGGCGCGGGCTTTGGCGGCGGCGTCTTCGCGTCGCAGCGTCACCAGTTCGTCCTTCTTTTCGGCGACCTCGCTGGAGGCGAGGACGAGCATCGTCACCCCGATCAGGGCCAGCGCCAGGGCGCCGACGACGATGTAGGCCAGCGGGCCGGTGCGCAGCGGGGCGCTGTCGCCGCGGCGCAGGTCCGGGGGGATGAGGTTGACGGGGCGCACCGCTCAGTTCTCCAGCGCCAGGCCGTAGGACAGGGTCAGGCGGGCGGCAACCGCGTCGTCGAAGCCGGCAAAGGCCGGCGGGCGGGCAACTTGGATCGGCAGCGCCAGCCGCTCTTCCATCCGCGGCGCCAAGCCCGGAATCGCGCTGCCGGCGCCGCTGAGGACGATCCGGTGCACCGGCAAGGCGCTCTCCTGGGCGCCGTAGTAGTCGAGCGAGAGGCGGAGCTCGTCGAGCAGGGACGAGAACCCCTCCTCGAGCGCCCGCCGCGCCTCGGCGACGACCTCAGGGTCGCCTTCGACCGTCTCCAAGGGCTGGTCGAGTCCGACGTAGGTGAGCCACTGGAAGGCGTGTTCGGGGGTCAGGCCCCGGGCCGCGGCCAGCCGCGCCGAGGTCGCCTCGAGACCGACGTGGGAGACACGGGTGAAGAGGCAGGATCGCCCCCGGGCGACGGCGAGGTTGGTGACGTCGCCGACGTTGCAGTAGAGGACCGCCTCGTCGGGTCGCTCACCCGGCTCGGCCTGCTCGGCGTGCATGCCTGCGTCGGCGAGCGCCCTGATCATCGCGAAGGCGGAGAGGTCGATACCCACCGGCTCCAGCCCCGCCCGTCGAGAGGCATCGAGGAAGGAGGCGATCATCTCGCGGCGGGCGGCGACGACGACCACGTCGACCTGCGGCGCGGCGCCCTCGGCGGCGGCAACGCCACCGACCACCTGATGCTCGAGCACCGCCTGGTCGAGCGGCATCGGGATCTGCTCCTGGGCCTGGAAGCGAACCGCCGCCTCCATCTCCTTCGGGTCCTCGATCGCCGGCAGCCGCACGGTGCGGACGACGACCTGCTGGTTGCCGATCCCGAGCCGCACCCGCTTCGAGAGCTTGTGGTCGTTGAACAGCGACTTGAGGGCGGCGGCGAGGCCGTCTCCGTCGACGACCTCCCCATCGTGGAAGACGTCGGGAGGGAGCGGCCCGATCGCGGTGGCGGCAACCTGCTGCCCGCCGTTGACGGACAGCTCGGTCGCGGCGACGCTGCCCGCCCCGATGTCGAGGCCGGCGACGGCGGTGGGCTTCTTCTTTCTCGTCAGCTGGAGTTGCATGAGGTGGCGAGGCCGCGCGGAACGCGACCGCATCCCCTGAATCGACAGAAAGCGCGCAGAACTTTCGTCCTGCAAGTACTCATTTCTCGAAGAACCTGGACGTCTCTACGAGAACGTGCCCGTGTAGAGGTCGATCAGCTCGCTGCCGAGCAGCAACCCGACCACCCCGCCGAATGCAAGAAACGGCCCAAACGGGATCGCCTGCTTGCGGGCGCCGGCGCCGTCGCGGGCGATCATCGCCAGCCCGACCAGCGAGCCGGCGAGCAGCGCCACGAAGATCGCCGGGGCGACGTCGCGGCCGAGGAAGAGGCCCATCGTCGCCGCCAGCTTGACGTCGCCGAGCCCCATCCCGCGCGGGTAGGCGAGCGCGGCGACGAAGAAGAGGCCGCCGGCGCCGAGGGCGGCGATCGCCCGCTCGGGCAGGCTGCCGGGATCCCCGACCGCGGCGATCGCGACGCCGAGCACCGCGGCGACGAGCAGGACCTTGTTGGGGATCACCCGCCGCTCGAGGTCGGTCAGGGTCACGGCGAGCAGCATCGTCACGAAGACGAGCCCGAGGGCGATCTCGGTCGGGTCGTCCCAGAGGACGAGGACGGTGACCGCGTAGAGCACTGCGAGGGTCAGCTCGGTCAGCGGGTAACGGGCGGAGATGCGAGCGCCGCAGCAGCGCGCCCTTCCCCGCAGGAGCAGCCAGGAGAAGACCGGGACGTTGTCGTAAGCGGCGATCTGGGCCCCGCAGGCGGGGCAGTGCGAGCGCCCGCCGACGACCGATTCCCCCCGCGGCACCCGGTGCGCGACGACGGTGAGGAAGCTGCCGAGGAGGAGGCCCCCGAAGAAGGCCAGGACGGCGGCGGGCGCCACCGGCTAGTTCCCTTCGAAGGGCGTGGTGGTGTCGACCTCGAGCCGGGTCGGGTAGTTGGGGTGGTCGTACATCACCGGGATCGCGTCGGCCGGGGTGGTGCCGGCGTCGACGCTCAACGCAACACCCAGGCGCTGATCTTTGGCGATCGCTTTCGGCAGGGTCCCGGCGATGTTCATTTTCAGCCTCAACTTGGTCCATTCGGTTCGCGGCCAGGAGCCGGTTCCCTGCGAGGAGTAGGACCAGAAGAGTTTTCCCGTTTCTTTGTTTTCCAGCAGCGTGTCGGTCGCCACCGTCGATTCGCCCGTGCCGGTCTCATTGCGGATGAAGAGGTAGACGCAGACCGTTCCCGGATAGCTCGCTTCATTCAGGGTCCGCGAGTAGAACTCGAGCGTGACCGTGCCGCTCATTTTGAATTCGCTCGGCATCGGGTCGGTCACCCAGCGGTGCACCTTCGCCTCCGGGTGGACGCTGCTTTTCGGCACGAAGTTGCAGCCGGCCGAGTCGTCGTGGAGGATCTGGGTGCCCTTGTCGGTGTCCGGCGTCGGCTCCAGGTAGGAGTCGCTCGAGTAGTCGTAGAGGAGCGGGTTGGTTTCGTCGACCGGGTCGGGGTCGGGCGGCGAGCCGAGGACCAGCGCGTCCGGCGCCCCGTTTTTCGTCGACCCGGTGCGCAGGCCGCTGGCGCAGGTCCCGAGCGTGTTGTGGAGTAGGTGGTCGCCGGTGATTTCTTCGCGGCTGGTTGCACCGCTGGCGGAGCAGGGGGTGTCGGAGAGGAAGAACTGCTGCGCGGTGATCGCTTTGCCGGTGCCGGCGGAGCCGCCGTTTTCTTCTTCTTCTTTTTCGCGTTCTTCTTTTTCTTTTTCGGTTTCTTCGCCGGTTCCGCCTTCGCCGACTTCGCCGCCCCGGGTCGAGCGCTGGGCGACCGCTTCCGGGTTGGAGACCTTGGATTGGACTTCGACGTAGTTGCTCGTCCCCTGCTGAGCCACCGGGCTGTCGATCGTCACGGCGACGATCAGCTGTTTGTAGTCCTGGTGGCCGGGACAGAAATCTTCGGCGCCGATTTCGCTTTCGGGGCACTGGGGGTCGTTGCGCCAGACGATGTAGCGGTAGATCTCGCCGCTGACGTTGCCCTCCTCGAAGGGAAATGGCCCGGGCATGATTTCGCCTTCGATCCTTTTTTCTTCGAGGCTGTATCCGTAATAGCTGCCGCCGTCGCGGACCATTTCCCCCGCCGGGCCCAGCGGATCTCGGGTGACGGCGTAGTTGTGGCCGTCAACGCGATAGTTGGGATTGAGAGGGCTGGCCTCGTGTTGGGGAAGAACTTTGAGCGCCAGCTCGTCGTAGGCGACGGTCTGCAGCTTCTCCATCTCCTCCTGGGCCTTGTCGAGGGCGACCTGGGTGGCCTGGGCGCGCTGGGCATTGCGCGTCGCCGCCGTCAGCACGCCGAAGGTCGCCATCGCCGCCAACGAGAGGATGATCGCCGCGACGAGAACCTCGATCAGGGTCAGCCCCTCCTCCTGGCGGGCGATCCGGACGCACTTGTCAAGCCAGGCGATCATCGTCAGCTGCTGAAAGCGGCGGTCCGCAGGGTGGCTCCGTCGGAGATGGTGAGGAGGCCCGGCCCTTCCGGGTTGGGGACCTGGAGGTTGACTCCGATGTAGGTGGAGACGACGCTTTCTCCTTCTGTTTTGGGGGCACCACACATAGTCGGGTCTTCCCCTTCGCTCGGCACGAAGCAGAACACGCTCGTGTCGCCGATCCCCGAAAAGGCAATGGTCGTGACGCCGGCTTCGGTGCGGGTGCACGAGCTGCCGCTGCACTGGTAGGTGACCTGACACTGAATCGGTTCGGCATTTGGATCGGTCATCGGCGCACCCCCGCAGGTAGTCCGCCTCACCTGAGCCAGCAGGACGACTTTGCTCGCGCTCGTCCCGGTTTCGATTTGCACCCCGTTTCGGAGCTCGTGGACGACCCGCTCCAGCTGGTACCGCGCGGTGGTGACGTTCTGAGCCTTTTTGCTGAGCGCCGGCTGGTCGCGCACGGAGCTGATCAACATCGCGCAGGAGGCGGCGACGATGATCACGCTCATCATCGCCGCGACCAGCATCTCGACCAGGGTCATCCCCGACTCGTCCGCGACGATCGGCCGGATTCGGGTCGCACGCTTCATCGCGGCACCACCCGGAAGCTGCGTTTCACCGGCTTCGGCTCGGACTCGCCCGCCGCGTTGGTCGCCCTGATCTCGAGCACGTGCCTGCCGCGGCTGAGGCGCTTCAGCCGCAGGGGCGAGCGGCAGCCCTTCCACCCCTTGCGGTCGACCTTGCACTTGAAGGTGGTCCCGGACTGGCCGGTGGCGTCGGTGAAGCGGAAGATGGGATTGCGGGAGCGCGTCTTCGCGGCCGGAGCGAAGGTGATCCGCGTGTGCGGCACCACGAACCCGGGCCCGGGCGAGGGCAGCGGAGTCCCCGTGACGGCCGCGGTCCCGCTGCCGTCTCCGCCGCCGATGCCCCCTTCCGCGTCGGGCAGATGCAGGTACGAGAGGGGTGCGGAGCAGTCGGAGACGAACCCTTCCGCCTCGGCGGTCGCGCGGAACGTGGTCAGCGAGCTCGGTTCGACGGTCACCGCCAGACCCGGGTCGAGCAGTTCCGCCGCGGTACCGGTCGCCACCGGTTCCCCGGCGCAGTCTTCGCTGGTGTAGATCTTCACCGTGAACCCGGTCGTTTCGCCGAGGACGCGCGGGTGGACGACCGAGCCCGGCGATTCGGGGTCGGTGCCGGTCAGGGTCGGCGGCGCCGGGCCCAGTTCGAGGTTGGGGTCGTTGCCGGTCGAGACCAGCCGCGTCACCTCTTCGCTCGGGTCTTCGCCGAGGAAGCGTTCGTAGACGTCGGCTTCGTTGTCGCCGTCTTCGAGGGTGAAGCGCTCGACGGTGCGGAAGAAGACGTGCGCGCCGTCGTCGGAGGAGCCGACGAAGGTCGCGCCGCAGTTGCCTTTTTTCAGCGGGCAGTAGCTGGGTGCGATCGTGATCAGGCTGCTGGTGCCACCGTCGACGTCGCGCAGGTAGATGTCGTCTTCGCCGTCTTTGTCTTCGGCGAGGACGCCCTCGTCGGTGGTGAAGACGACACGCGAGGCGTCGGCCGAGGCTTCGTTGAAGCGAGCGTCGAAGTCACCGCTCCAGCAGGAGGGGCAGCTGTCTTCGCCCCGGGAGACGAGCACCGGCGCGCCGCCGCCGACTTCCTGGCGGTAGATGTCGTCGTTGGCGTCGTCGTCTTCCGGGTCGAGAGCCGCGGCCGTGCTGAAGAGCACCTGCGTCGAATCGGCGCTGACGGCGTCGAAGGTGGCCCCGCAGAAGCTCGAGCAGGGAGCCGAGGTGATCAGGTCCAGGGCGCCGCCGGTCCACTCGTAGACGTCGTTGACGCTGTCCGTGTCGGCTTCGATCAAGCCCTCGGCGCTGGTGAAGAAGACGTGGGACCCGTCGGCCGAAGCGGCGGCGAAGCTGGCGGTGACGTCTTCGCTCCCGTCGGAGATCAGGATCGTCGGACCGGACGGCAGGTCGCGCGCGTAGACGTCGGTGGCTTTGTCGCCGTCGGCTTCGACCAGCTTTTCTTCGCTGCTGAAGAGGACCCTGGTGCCGTCGGCGGAGCTGGCGTTGAAGATCGGGACGGCGCCGCCGTTGCCGCAGCCGCCGCAGTTGCCGGTCGAGACGAGCGAGGTGACTTCGCCACCGAGATCGCGGGCGTAGATGTCGAAGGCGCCGTCGGTGTCGGCTTCGGAGAGCGACTCGGCCGTGGTGAAGTAGGCGAAGCTGCCGTCGGCCGAGATGCCGCGGCGGGAGACTTCGAAGCCGCCGTTGCCGCAGCCGGGCTGACATCCGGCCTCGCCGGCGGAGACC